>ERZ808046.84-NODE-84-length-125773-cov-10.522984_pt1 | contig 125773 bp, 95 predicted proteins | sample MGYA00380196_ERZ808046 | MGnify/ENA primary metagenome ERZ808046 (study PRJEB31490, sample SAMN06133421) | mouse gut metagenome | isolation source: Z6_2 | host: mice | place: China: Chengdu | collected 2015-05 ...
GCTGGGGCCCGGGCTGGCCCAATTGCTGGCCCAGCCAAACAACAATCTTGGAATTGAGTATATCCGGGCGCTGAACGCCCTGGGCAGCTCCATCCAGCCCGTCGCCGTCCCCCGCGCCGGGGCGGACCACGACGGCGGGGATCACCCCGACTACCCCTCCGCCTCCTTCGTGCGGCGGCGGATTTTAGACGGGACGCTGCCCGCCGCCAACCCCGCCAGCCTGACCTGGGGGGAGCGCTGGGTGCTGTCCGCCCTGCGCGCCATGGAGGAGGAGGACTTCGCCGCCCTGCCGGACTGCGGGGAGGGGCTGTCCCACCGGCTCTACCACGCCGCCCGCCGGGGCCGGACGGTGGAGGAGGTGTATACCCTGGCCAAAACCAAGCGGTACGCCCACGCCCGCATCCGCCGGGCCGTGCTGTGGGCGGCGCTGGGCCTGCGGGAGAGGGACCGCCCCCCCGCCCCGCCCTATCTGCGGGTTCTGGGGGCCAACGCCCGGGGCCGGGCGCTGCTGCGGGAGATGAAGCAGCGGGCCGCCCGGCCCATTCTCACCAAGCCCGCCCACGGCCGGGGGATCCCCCTGCTGGAGCTGGAGGGGCGGTGCACCGACCTGTACCAGCTGTGCCGCCGGGAGCCGGGGCCCTGCGGGCTGGAGTGGACGACGAACCCGGTGATGCTTTAAGCCCCCAGACTCCCCAGTTCCATTCCCAGTTTCAAGGCTGCTTCAAATAGCCTCTGGTTATGCAGCTCCTGTCGTTCTCCATCGATTGACGTATACACATCCAACAAGGCTGCCATATCTTTTTCAGTTTGTTGCTCCAGTTCATTTAAGATTGCCATTTTAGCGATTGCCAACGCACGGAGTTTTTCCTGGTGGGCCGATGAAATTGTAATTTGCTCGTTAATTTGGGTATAAAGCTCGGTCATTATTTTAGTCATTTCGGAATCCTCCAATCAGAATAGGAAATTTAAATCCTGTTTTGATTATATAGGAAATATAAGTCCTTGTCAAGGGGGTTATTATGCGAGATTTTAGTGAGGTGCTCCGTCAGCTGCGGGCGGAGAAGAAGGTGTCCCAAAAGGCGCTGGGGGAAATCCTGGGCGTCAGCGACCGCAACATCCGGTTTTACGAAACCGGCGAACACCGCCCTGACTTTGAGGGCCTGTTAATCTTGGCTGACTATTTCCAGGTGTCCCTGGATTATCTGGTTGGCCGAAGCGAGGAAAGGAAGTTATCATAAATGAGAGCCTGTGAACGCCTGCTGAAATATGTGAGGGTCAACACCCAGTCCTCGGAGGGGACGGGGGTCACCCCCTCCACCCCCGGTCAGTACAAATTTGCGCAGGTCCTTGAAAAGGAACTGCAGCAGATGGGGCTGGAAGATGTGACACTCGATGAAAACGGCTATCTTATGGCCACATTGCCTGCCAATGTGGACCGCGAAGTGCCTGTCGTGGGCTTTATCGCACACCTTGATACATCGCCCGACCTCAGCGGACACAATGTGAATCCGCGCATAGTGGAAAACTACGACGGCTGTGATATAACTCTCAATCCAGAAAAAGCGATTGTGCTTTCGCCCGGGCAGTTCCCCGAACTGCTCCACTACAAGGGGCAGGACCTCATTGTCACTGACGGCAACACGCTGCTCGGTGCCGACGACAAAGCCGGAATCGCCGAAATCATCTCGGCGGTAGAGTATCTCATGGCACATCCTGAGATAGAGCACGGAAAAATACGCATCGCGTTCAATCCCGACGAAGAGATAGGGCAGGGCGCCCATAAATTCGATGTGGAACATTTCGGTGCCGACTGGGCCTACACCATGGACGGCGGTGAAGTGGGCGAACTTGAATATGAAAACTTCAATGCCGCCGTGGCGCGTGTGGAGTTCGTGGGCCGCAATGTGCATCCCGGCTACGCCAAGCACAAAATGATCAACTCCATCCGCATAGCCAACCAGTTCATCCTGATGCTGCCGCGATGGGAGACCCCCGAACACACCGAAGGCTACGAAGGTTTCTATCACCTCATCAAAATCGAGGGCGACGTGGAGAAAACCACACTGACCTACATAATCCGCGACCACGACCGCGACCGCTTCGAGCGGCGTAAGAAAGAGCTGGAACATCTGGTGCGCAAAACCAACAATGAATTCCCCGGCTGCGCCACCATCGACATCAAGGACCAGTATTTCAACATGCGCGAGAAAATCGAGCCGGTGATGCATATCATCGACATTGCGCAGGAAGCCATGCGTCTGGCAGATGTGGAGCCAAAGGTGCAGCCCATCCGTGGTGGTACAGACGGCGCCCAGCTGTCGTTCAAAGGTCTGCCGTGTCCGAACATCTTTGCCGGCGGTCTCAACTTCCACGGACGCTATGAGTTTGTTCCCATCCCGTCGATGGAGAAGGCAGAACGTGTTGTGGTGGAGATTGCCCGCCTGGTGGCAGCCCGTTGATGGATGCTGCCGGAGAAAAGACGCTCATTGTGGTCACCGGGCCTACCGGGTCCGGTAAGACCGCGTTGGCCATCGAGCTGGCGCGACATTTGGGATGCCACATCATATCGGCCGATTCCCGTCAGCTCTACCGCGAGCTTCCGATAGGCACCGCAGCTCCCACGCCTGATGAACTTGCTGCGGCCCCGCACCATAACATCGGCACGCTTGAACTCACCGACTACTACAGCGCGGCACAGTTTGAGTCGGAAACGCTTGAACTGCTCACACGGCTGTTCGCCACGTCCGATTATGCCGTGCTTTGCGGCGGCTCGATGATGTATGTGGATGCTGTGACGCGTGGCATTGACGAATTGCCCACCATCTCGCCCGAGGTGCGAGCCCGGGCTTACGGGTTGTTGCAGCGGGAAGGAGTGGAGGCGGTGTGCCGCGAACTTGAAAGGCTTGATCCGGACTATTTCGCTGCCGTCGACCGCCAGAACCATAAACGCCTCGTGCATGCCCTTGAGATATGCTGGGAGGCTGGATGCCCCTATTCCGCTCTGCGCACGGGAAAGCAAAAAAAACGTCCGTTCAGGGTTGTGAAAGTGGCTTTCGACTATCCGCGTGAAGAACTGTTCGGGCGCATAAACCGCAGGGTGGAGCTCATGGTGGAGAATGGCCTTGTGGAGGAGGCCCGGAGGGTCTACGACCGCCGGCATCTCAATGCCCTCAATACGGTGGGTTACAAAGAGATGTTCGCCTATTTCGATGGCGACTGGGATTTGCCAACGGCCATGGCCCGCATGGCCAAGAACACCAGGGTTTACGCCAAGAAGCAGCTCACATGGCTCAAACGCGATCCCGAGGTGCATTGGCTTGACCCTCATGCTCCGTCGGTTGCCGACGATGTGATGAACTTGATTGACAATCAACAGAATATATCGGCTGCAGATGTGTGATGCACCGTCAGCGCCATCCAACTAATCAGTGACATGAACAATTTCAAAACGGCATTTGCCAATCTGAGAGGCTATTTTTCGCTCAACGGATTCCTGATACCTCAGGCCGATGCGGAGCAGTCCATCCGTGAGGGAGTTTCGTTCAGAGGCACCAACATCCTCATCCTCATCTTTGCCATCCTGATTGCGTCGTTGGGGCTGAATACCAATTCCACGGCTGTGATTATCGGTGCCATGCTCATTTCCCCGCTCATGGGGCCTATCATCGGCCTCGGACTTGCCATAGGCATCGAGGATTTCGAGCTGCTGAAACGCTCGCTGCGCAATCTGGTGGTCGCGGCGGCATTCTCGGTGCTGGCTTCAACGGTTTATTTCCTTATATCACCGGTAAGCGAGGGACATAGCGAACTGCTTGCCCGTACATCGCCTACAATCTACGACGTGCTCATCGGCTTTTTCGGCGGAGGCGCGGGCATCTTCGCGATAGCATCAAAGAACAAAGGCAATGTGATTCCCGGCGTGGCCATCGCCACGGCCCTCATGCCGCCGCTCTGTACGGTGGGCTATGGGCTTGCCACATGGCAGATGCCCTATTTTTTCGGGGCGCTTTATCTGTTCCTCATCAACTCCATCTATATCTGCCTGGCCACTTTTATCGGCGTAAAGCTCATGCATTTCGCGCGTGCGCATACGGCCAACCCGCTGCGTGCAAAAAAATTGCGCAAGGTGGTCTATACGGTGTCGATACTCACTTTGCTGCCGAGCATCTATCTTACATATAATATGCTGCGGCTCGAGCGTTTCCAGCAGAGTGCCGACCGCTTTGTCAGCGAGGAGATGCATTTCCCCGCCACCCAGGTGCTAAGCCACAGCGCAGTGATGTCGCACGGCCAGAAACAGATAAATGTCACCCTCATCGGCAAGGTGCTTCCCAAGGATTCGCTTACCCTCGCACTCTCGGCCAGATTGCGTTTCTACGGGCTGCAGGGCGCCAAACTCAACGTGGTGCAGGGCGACAACGGCATGGCTGCAACCGGTTCGCTTGCCGGACATTCGGTGAAGGAAATTTATGAGATAGCACAGACCTCGCTTGTGCAGAAACAGCAGCAGATCGACTCGTTGCGCACGCTGCTGGATGCCCGGAACGCAGACGACTCCATCTCGGCTCATCTGGCGCCTGAACTCAAAGTTATTTTCCCGCAGGTGGCCGAAATCGCAATAACAAAGGCCGTGTTCGGCAACATCGACAGCGGAGGTCTTGATACAGCCAACATAGCGTTGGTCAATTATGCCAAACCCATATCCGCCGCCTCGCGCAATGAACTGGCACGCTATCTGGCCGCACGTCTGCGGGTGAATGAGGTGGAGTTGGTTCAGGTGGACAAACAGCAGAAACAACAGAAGCAATAATAAAAATTGTACGATATAACTATATGACAATATGATTGTAGGGACATGCCTTTGGCATGTATATCATGGCAGAGCGAATGTCTCATCTGTTTCACATGCCAAAGGCATGTCCCTGCAATCTGAGTAATAACAATCTGAATAATAATCCGTATAACAAGCAATATTTAATCAAAAAAACAATAAAACGATGAAAAGTAAATTCGCTAAAGCGTTAAGCCTCATGGCCGTGGTGATGTTCATGGCATTCAGTTTCAATGCCTCGGCTGCCGACGATAAACCCATGACACCCGAATTCTGCGAGGAGGGCATCACAAAGGCTGTGGCCGCTCTTGACGAGATGGTCGAAAAAATCAACGAGATCGAGCGCGAAGAGCAGCTTCAGGATCTCCAGCAGATCACCAACAGCATCAAGATGCGCAACGTGCGCAAGAAATACGGCAAGATTGAGCTTACCGACGAATACCGTGTGCGTCTGGTCGATGCCAACATGCGTGTCGGCAAGGCGCTTAACGATATGATTGTGCGCATGCGCCTCCCGTACGAGCTGCAGAAGGCTCTGGAAGAACATGCCTCTGAAGAGAAAGTGAAGGAGGAGATTGCCAAGTGCAAGACTCTCCGTGAGGCAATGGAATAATCCGAGCTGATGGGTTCACGCCGACTGACCATTGCTGTTGCCACCAGTACACGCGCCGACTGGGGGTTGTTGCGCCCGATTGCACGGGCTCTCAGCCTCGAGCCGGGCGTTGACGTGCGTATCATAGCCACAAACATGCATCTTGATGCGCGCTATGGCCATACTGTAGATGAGATTGTGGCCGACGGATTCGACGTTGCCGCCGAGGTGCCGATGCATGCGGCGTCGGCCTCAGGCGCCGATACCGTGCGCGCCACTGCCGAATGCATGGCGGGGATGGCCGATGCTTTCAGCCGCATTAATCCCGATATGCTTCTGCTGCTTGGCGACCGTTACGAGATGCTTGCCGTGGCCACTGCCGCCACGGTGATGCGCATCCCCATTGTGCATGTGGCGGGTGGCGAAATCTCGGAAGGTGCCTTCGACGACAGCATACGCCATGCCATAACCAAACTTTCCGCTCTGCATCTCACGGCCACCGAGCCGTATCGCAGGCGCGTCATTCAGTTGGGTGAGGATCCGGCGATGGTGGTGAACACCGGTGCCATCGGTGTGTACAATCTTGTTGTCGAACCGCCAATGCCGCGTGAGGAGCTGGAACGTTCCATCGGGATAAGGCTCGATGAGCGTACACTCCTGGTGACGCTGCATCCTGCCACGCTTGATGATGTGCCGGTGTCCGAGCGCTGCTCCGCTCTGCTTGAGGCGCTTGATGCGTTCCCTGATTCGAATCTGATTTTCACTTATCCGAACAATGATCCAGACGGCGAGGTGATAATCTCCATGATCGAGGGGTATGTGGAACGAAACAGCCATCGTGCCGTGGCAGTGCCGTCGCTGGGATGGAAGCGCTATCTTTCCGCATTGCACTATGTAGGTGCGGTGGTGGGCAATTCGTCGAGCGGCATAGTTGAAGTGCCGTCGATGCATATACCGACTGTCGACATAGGTATCCGTCAGCGTGGACGTCTGGCTTCGGATTCGGTGATACATTGCGATGCCGATGCCGGTTCGATTCTCCGGGCCATAAGGTTTTCCCTGTCGGCCGAAGGACAGCAACTGGCGCGGCGCAGCACGAACCCTTATGGTCGCCCCGACACGTTGCGGGTGATGGTCGATGCCATCCTCAATACCCCTCTGGACGCGATGCGCTCAAAGCGTTTTCACGACCTTCCAGTGCAGGACTCAGAGAAATAAGCTTGCCGGATTCATAGTAATAGTCAAATTGATGTGCAGATGAAACCGCTATTCATAATCCCGGCCCGAGGAGGGAGCAAGGGCATTCCCCATAAAAACATCAAGCCGCTCGGCGGCCGTCCGCTTATCGCATGGTCCATCGACGTGGCCCGTGAGGTGGCTGCGCGTTTCGGCCTGTCGGACGAGCACATTCTGCTTTCAACCGATTCCGACGGAATTGCCGCCGTGGCCGAACAGTGCGGTCTGGCCGTTCCGTATCGCCGTCCGGCAGCGCTGGCTACCGACACGGCCGGTTCGCGCGAGATGATGCTCGATGCCATGGACTATGCTGCGGCGCAGGGTGTGGATTTTGACTGTGTGGTGCTGTTGCAGCCCACATCGCCGTTCCGTACGGCCGACGATGTGCTCGGATGCATGGACCTTTATGAGGCGCGTAGGCCCGACATGGCTGTGAGCGTAAAGGAGGCTTCGGCCAATCCGTATTACAACTGTTTCGAGACGGACGAGCGCACCGGCGCGCTGCATATCTCCAAGGGTGAGGGGCTTTACACTCGCCGTCAGGATGTGCCGAAGGCATGGGAATTCAACGGTGCGGTGTATGTCATACATCCGGCCTCGCTGCGGGCCATGCCGATGGGTGCCTTCCCCGTGCGTCTACCTTATGCGATGCCAGCTGAGCGTTCCGTTGATCTTGACACTCCGCTTGACTGGGCCATAGCCGAAGCGATGCTGGCGGCCGACAAATAAATCAGAGCATGAACGAAATGCAGAAACATATAATTCCGGAAGAGGCCACCATACTTGACGCCCTCGACAAAATCAACCGTCTGTCGGGTGGTGCCATGACGCTTGTCGTCGCCGATCCGGAGGGAAAAATCACCGGCACGCTTACCGACGGCGACATACGCCGAGGGCTGCTGCGCGGCACCGGACTTGCCGACCCGGTGAAGGACCTTGTTCACCGCCGGTTCATGGCGCTGCATGTATCGGCCTCGGCCGACGAACGTCTGCAGACCATGCGCCGTGCCCGCGAGGCGGGAATACGGCTGCTGCCTGAAATAGATGCCGACGGGAGGCTTGCCGGACTGGTGGATCTGAGCACGGTGCGGTCGCAGCTGCCTCTCACGGCGGTGCTTATGGCCGGCGGACGCGGCGAACGGCTCCGCCCGCTCACATTGAACACCCCCAAGCCGCTGCTCGAGATAGGAGGCCGTGCCATAATCGACTATAATATAGAGAACCTGGCACGCAACGGTGTGAAGGACGTGTATGTCACGGTGAAATATCTGGCCGACATGATGCGCGGCTACTTTTCACGTCCGCGCCACGGCATAATGGCCCGTTGCATCGAGGAGGAATCGCCGTTGGGCACTCTCGGAGCGGTGTCGCTTGTGAATCTCCCGCCGCAGGGCCATACGCTGGTGATGAATTCAGACCTGCTGACCACCATCGACCTCGAGGAGATGTATCTGCACCATATCAGCGAGGGGGCGCAGGCCACCATTGCCGCCATCCCCTATACAATGTCGGTGCCGTATGCCATCCTCACCACCGATGGCCCACGGGTGACCGGGATAGCGGAAAAACCCACTGCCACACATTTCGCCAATGCAGGCATCTACATCTTCTCCAATTCGCTGCTGTCGCGTCTGCCGCATGGCGAACGCACGGATGCTCCGGATTTCCTGCTCGATGCCATAGGGCGCGGGGACAAGGTGACATATTATCCCATCAACGGCACGTGGATTGACATAGGTTCGCCCGAGGAATTCCGGCATGCCAGCGATCTGATGCAGCATCACCGCTCGCTAACCAAACTGGGCTGAGAAGTGTTGTAAATTTAATGGCGAAAATATAATACATTCATAAACATTGAATCATGGCAGATTCCAACTTTATAGATTATGTGAAAATCCTTTGCCGTTCGGGCAAAGGGGGCGCAGGCTCAATGCATTTCCATCGCGCCAAATATGTGCCGAAAGGTGGCCCCGACGGAGGCGATGGAGGCCGCGGCGGTCATGTGATTCTGCGCGGAAATAAAAACATGTGGACGTTGCTCCCGCTCAAATACAGCCGCCATGTGTTTGCCACCAATGGCGAAAGGGGCGGAGCCGGACGCAGTTTCGGCAAGGACGGCGAGGACAAGGTGATAGAGGTGCCTTGCGGCACAGTGGTGTTCGAGGCTGACACCGGCCGTTATCTCTGCGAGGTGACAGAGGACGGTCAGGAGATAAAACTGCTCCGTGGCGGACGCGGCGGTCTTGGCAACTGGCATTTCAAATCGGCCACCAACCGCACGCCTCGCTATGCCCAGCCGGGTGAGCCGGCTATAGAGAAAGCCGTGATTCTGGAACTTAAACTGCTGGCCGATGTCGGTCTCGTCGGGTTTCCCAATGCCGGAAAGTCCACGCTGCTGTCGGCGGTTTCGGCGGCACGCCCGAAGATTGCCGATTATCCCTTCACCACAATGGAGCCGCAGCTCGGCATTGTGGATTATCGCGGCAACCGCTCGTTCGTGATGGCCGATATTCCCGGCATCATTGAGGGTGCGAGCGAGGGGAGGGGGCTTGGGCTCCGCTTCCTGCGGCATATAGAGCGCAATGCCGTTCTGCTGTTCATGGTGCCTGCCGATGCCGACGATATCAAGGCCCAGTACGAAGTGCTGCTCGAAGAGTTGCGCCGCTTCAATCCGCAGCTGATGGACAAGCAGCGCGTGCTTGCCATCTCGAAAAGCGACATGCTCGACGAAGAGCTGAAAGCCGAGATACGCCCCACGCTTCCCACCGACCTTCCCACGGTGTTCATCTCCTCCGTTACCGGCGAGGGGATAACCGAACTGAAAGATGCCCTGTGGAAAGCTATCACCGACGATGCCAACCGCATTGAGGAGATACCGATTACCCATCGTCCTCTCGACGGCCATCACCGCCTGCGCGAGGAGGATGAGTTTATTTTCGAGAACGAACCGTCGCCCGACGATGACGATGAATTCGCCGAAGTGGAGGATGACGGCTTCGATGCCGAATATGACTGGGATGATGACGATGATGACCACGAATCGCCCGAGGATCTGGCTTTCCGCTACGGCGACGTCACCGAGTAAATTTATTTTGTGAAGTTTAATGGGATGATAGCCAATGTTATCATCCTGTTGTAGGGTCGCGACCTGTCGCGACTGCAACCCGGCAGAATGTGTGGACAATCTCAGTCTGGCTTATGTTCTGCAGCTCGTTTGCAGTCGCGACAGGTCGCGACCCTACAAGTGGCGCACATAGGGTAGAGCAGTTATCTTAAATCGGATACTTATTTCGTGGGGAAGTTGGCGGAAGGGAGGGTGCTGAAGGTGGAATCGGGGGCGATTCTCACCAGAAGGCATTCTATCCCGTCGGTTGAGTTCACGGCTCTGAGGGCGCTGTCGGCATCGGATGCCATGCATGCCGTGGCCCACGCATCGGCCAGTGCGGCCGTCGGGGCTATGATGGTGGCCGAGGCGACATCGGTGTGCACCGGCATGCCGCTTACGGGGTCGATGGTATGGCCGATGCGGCCATAGCGTGCGGTGATGTGGAAGTTGCGGTAATTGCCTGAGGTTGCCACTCCATGCCGCCCGGTGAGCCTGACAATCTGCAGCGCCTCGTGGTGCGGGATGCCGGCTTCGTCGGGCTGAGGGGTGTCAATCTGTATGCGCCATGCCTCCCCTTCGGGATTGTGGCCGTCAAGGGCTATCTCGCCGCCGATTTCCACCATGTGGTTGTCTGACCCGTTGCGGCGCAGCATGTCGGCGATCATGTCGCAGCCGAAGCCTTTGGTGACCGCGCTGAAATTGAATGTGGTGGAAGGGTGCTTCTTTACAATCCTATGATTGTCTATGCGGCAGTCGCCGATGCCGACAAGGCGCAGGGCGCTGTCTATGTTCTCGCGCGGCACAATGAAGTCGGGCGAATCTCCGGCCTCCTCCATATCCCGGCGAGCCTGCCGGTCGTAGCCGAAGCCCCAAAGGTTGACAAGTGGCGACACTGTAGGGTCGAAACGTCCGCCGGTGGCGTGGCTCACTTCCCGGGAGATGGCGAACACTGTGTCAATCATCGCGTCCGTGCTGTCGGTCTCGTTGCGGTTGATTCTTGAAATGAGGGAATGCTCGTTGAAAGGCGACAGCGACATCTCAATGGCGCTCATGACGGCCTGAATGGAATCTGACAAGTCCTCGGGAGAGTTGTAGACAATGCGGTAGGTGGTGTTCCACAAGGCTCCCTGTGCAAGCCGCCATTGCGGCGCCTTGCGGCATGAGGCGCATAGCAGAAGCAGCATGGCGGCCATGGAAATTGAACCCCACAGGGCGTTACGGCGTTCTTTCATATCTGTTGCGGTTTATTTTTGGCATGTTCCTTTCACAAAGTTAGCCATTTTGGACCTACAGTCAATAATTTTGAGTAAATTTGCAGTTCTGTTAACCTATGAATGTAGCTTTTACATGCCGTTCAGTAAATATCCATAACCGTAGAAATGAGAAAATGGCGAGTTGAGGATAGCGCCGAGCTATACAATATTGGGGGCTGGGGCCGTCAGTATTTTTCGATAAACGAGAAGGGAAACATCTGTGTTACCCCGCGTCCGGGACTGATGCCCGTTGATTTGCGTGATGTGCTTGATGAACTGCAGGTTAAGGACATCACACCGCCGGTGTTACTCCGTTTTCCCGATATTCTTGACAACCGTGTCGAGAAAATCCACAATTGCTTCAAGCGTGCCGCCGAACAGTACGGCTACAAAGGCCGCAACTTCCTGGTTTATCCCATCAAGGTAAACCAGATGCGTCCGGTGGTCGAGGAGATTGTGAGCCACGGCAAGAAATTCAACATCGGCCTTGAGGCCGGCTCCAAGCCCGAGCTGCATGCCGTGCTTGCCACTAACATCAACGAGAACGCCATCATAATCTGCAACGGATACAAGGACGAGAATTATGTGGAACTCGCTTTGCTGGCCAATAAAATGGGACGCAAAGTCATTCTCGTGGTTGAGAAGCTGAACGAGCTGGCCATTATCTACGAGGCGGCCAAACGCATAAACATCACTCCATCCATCGGCATACGCATCAAGCTTGCCAATTCCGGATCGGGCAAGTGGGAGGAATCCGGCGGCGACAGCTCGAAGTTCGGTCTGAACTCGTCGGAACTGCTTGAGGCCATCGACTATCTCGAAAAGCACGGCATGACCTCGTGGCTGAAGCTCATCCATTTCCACATCGGCAGCCAGATTACCAAGATACGCCGCATAAAGAATGCCCTGCGCGAGGCCATGCAGTTCTACGTGCAGCTTGAGAAGATGGGCTTCGACCTGCAGTATGTCGACATCGGGGGCGGCCTCGGGGTGGACTATGACGGAACCCGTTCGAGCGCCGGCGAAAGTTCCATGAACTACTCCATTCAGGAGTATGCCAACGATGCCATCTTCTCGATTGTCGACGTGTGCGAGAAGAACAATCTGCCGCAGCCCGACATCATTACCGAAAGCGGACGCTCCCTGTCGGCCCACCATTCGGTGCTCATAACCGAAGTGCTCGAGACCACATCGCTCCCCGGATGGAAAGAGTCGGAGGAACTGAAAGGCGACGAGCATGAGCTGGTAAAGGAGCTTTACGACATATGGGACAAGATTGACCAGCAGCGCATCTTCGAGAGCTGGCACGACGCCATGCAGATTCGCGACGAGGTGCTCGAGATGTATTCGCTCGGAATGATTGACCTCCGCAACCGCGCTTTGGCCGAGAAACTCTTCTGGGAGATTGCCCGTGAGGTAGGTTCCATCGCCTCGCAGATGAAGCATCCGCCGGAGGAGCTGCGCAAGGTGTCGAAGATGCTGCCCGACAAATATTTCTGCAATTTCTCGCTGTTCCAGTCGCTTCCCGATGCATGGGCGGTTGACCAGGTGTTCCCGGTTCTCCCCATCTCGCGTCTCGACGAGAAGCCCACACGCATGGCCACACTTCAGGACATGACATGCGATTCGGACGGAAAAATATCCACCTTCGTATCGCCTCAGGGCACATCGTCGGCGCTTCCGGTGCATCCGTTGCGTCAGGGCGAACCCTACTACATAGGTTTCTTCCTTGTGGGTGCATATCAGGAGATTCTGGGCGACATGCACAATCTGTTCGGCGATACAAATGCCGTGCATATCTCCTGCTACAAGGATCGCTACGAGATAGACCAGGTGATCGACGGCGAAACTGTGGCCGAGGTGCTCGACTACGTGCAATACAGTTCAAAACGCCTTGTCCGCAACGTGGAAACGTGGGTTACCAAGGCCATGAAAGAGGGTAAGATTACTCCTGAAGAGGGACGAGAATTCCTGAGCAACTACCGTTCGGGCCTTTACGGTTACACCTATCTGGAGAAAGACTGACGATATTCCGTTTATACAAATCCCGAAGAAGAACCGAATATATCCTGCTCCACACATGCAACGGCATTTCATCAACCTCGCTTATCTGGGCGCTCCGTTCCACGGGTGGCAGACACAACCCAATGCAGTGAGCGTGCAGCAGCGTCTGGAGGAGGCTCTGTCCACCCTTCAGCGCCGCAGGGTGGAGGTGGTGGGGGCCGGCCGCACCGACGCGGGGGTGAATGCCTCGATGATGATTGCGCATGCCGACCTCAACGACACCGTGACCGACGACACGCAGCTGGTGCGCGCGCTCAACAGTCTGCTTGGGCCGCACATAGCTGTTCGCTGGGTGCATCCGGTGCATGCCACGGCGCATGCCCGTTTCGATGCCGTGGCGCGCACCTACCGCTATTTCGCGCATGTGGGGCGCAATCCCTTCGTCCAGGGCTTGTCCTGGCAGGCTCCGCCTACTCTCGATTTCGAGGCCATGAACAGGGCTGCCCGCCAGTTGCTCGAGGTGTCGGACTTCACGTCGTTCGCCAAGCTGCACACCGATGTGAAGACAAACATCTGCCATGTCACCAAAGCTGAATGGCAGCGGCTGGATGGGGCAGAGGCGGCATTCCCGGGCTCGCCGCAATGGGTGTTCGAGATAACAGCCGACCGCTTTCTCCGCAACATGGTGCGGGCCGTGGTCGGAACGCTTGTCGATGTGGGGCGCGGCAAACTTACGGAGGCCGGATTCGCCGATGTCATAGCACGCCGCGACCGGTGTGCCGCCGGCACGTCGATGCCCGGTTCGCCATTGTTCCTGCACCACATTGAATACCCCTATCCGGTGTGACTTTATTCCCCGACGGATACCCCGTCGTTCGTTAATCCTCTTGAAAACATGTTTAAAAACATGTGGGCAATCGCCGCTGTGGGGCGCCTGGGGACTATTATGGAAAATTTTCAGCAATTTTTGCCACTTATTCCAATAGTTTTTGTAACTTTGTGCCGTGAAAAATTGCCGACTGATTCATCCTTAGGTATTTTCACCTCAAACCAAGAATATTCATAATACAAAAAACTTATTATCATGTCAGAAATCGCATCTCGTGTAAAAGCAATCATCGTTGACAAACTGGGCGTAGATGAAAATCAGGTAACTCCCGCCGCTGCATTCACCACCGATCTTGGCGCTGACAGCCTTGACACTGTAGAGCTCATCATGGAGTTCGAAAAGGAATTCGGCATCACAATCCCCGATGACAAGGCAGAAGGTATCGCTACTGTTGGCGACGCTATTGCTTACATCGAAGCTGCTCAATAATTAATCGGGAGTTTCCCCTCCTGCATAATTGAACATGAAATAAGCCCCGGCTATGTCGTCCGGGGCTATTTTCGGAATTTTAGGGGGCTGTTTTATTGACGTATTCCCCCGTCCGATACAAATTCTTGCATTTGGCCCTGATGAGCCTGTAATGCGCCATTTACGTCACATAATTGGATAATATGGAACTTAAAAGAGTAGTTATAACCGGACTTGGTGCCCTCACCCCGATTGGCAACGATGTGGAAACCACATGGAAAAATGCCATCGACGGTGTAAGCGGCGCAGGCCCCATCACTCATTTCGACGCATCGCTGTTCAAAACCCAGTTTGCCTGTGAGGTGAAGGGATTCGACGCGTCAGCTCATTTCGACCGCCGCAAACTCCGTCAGCTCGACCTCTATGCGCAGTATGCCATGGTGGCAGCTCATCAGGCAGTTGAGGATTCGGGCATCGAGAAAGACGAGAACCTCAACCGCAACCGTGTGGGTGTTATCGTAGCCGCCGGTATCGGTGGTCTCCACACTTTTGAGGAGGAAGCCGGCTATTATGCAATGAATGCAGCCAACGGCCCCAAATACAACCCCTTCTTCATCCCCAAGATGATTGCCGACATCGCATCGGGTCATATCTCGATGGATTACGGTTACCATGGTCCTAACTTTGGAGTGGTTTCCGCTTGTGCTTCATCCAACAACGCCATCATCGACGCATTCAACCTCATCCGTCTCGGCAAAGCCGATGTGATGGTGACAGGTGGTGCCGAGGCTGCCATCTACCCTGCAGGTGTGGGCGGCTTCAACTCGATGCATGCACTCTCCACCCGTAACGACTCGCCTGAAACGGCTTCCCGTCCGTTCAGCAAGAGCCGCGACGGCTTTGTGATGGGTGAAGGTTCCGTTGTGCTCATTCTCGAAGAGCTCGAGCATGCCAAGGCCCGCGGCGCCAAGATTTACGCCGAAGTGGCTGGCGGCGGCATGAGTGCAGATGCCTACCACCTCACCGCCACTCATCCCGAAGGCCTCGGCGCTATCCTTTCGATGGAGAACGCCCTTGAGGATGCCGGCATGAAACCCTCTGATATCGACTACATCAACGTTCACGGTACATCTACTCCTGTCGGTGACATCTCGGAGGTGAAAGCCATCCAGCAGGTATTCGGTGACAGTGTACACGACCTCAACATCAGCTCCACCAAGTCCATGACCGGTCACCTGCTCGGTGCAACCGGCGCTCTGGAAGCCATGTTCTGTACGCTTGCAGTTGTCAACGACATCGTGCCCCCGACTATCAACCACGAGGAGGGCGACGAGGATGAGGAAATCGACTACACACTCAACTTCACGTTCAACCGCGCCGAAAAGCGTCCCGTACGTGCAGCATTGAGCAACTCGTTCGGTTTCGGCGGTCACAACGCCACCATCATCGTAAAGAAATACGAAGAATAACTTTACTACATAGAAGCAGGCCGATGCGGCCTATGCGCCACCACAGCCTGCTCTGCCTATAAGAACGGTGTGTCAAAAATCTGATTTTTGACACACCGTTCTATGTTTTAGCTGAGGAACAGTAGGATGCGGGCGGGGATGGGGTAGGATTCCGGGAGCATGAAGGAGGGTATCTCGAAGCTCAATGGATGGAATGCCGGAGCGGTGGGGGTGTGCATGGCTCCGACGCCGGCGGTGATGAGGTGATTGTCGCTGTCGAACAGCGCGTAATTCAATGAAGCGGAACTCATGGGGGTGGTGCGGCGAAGCACCGCGTTCAGGCGTAGGCCGCGCGGCGAAATGTCTGCTACTTCGGCTTCCATGATGCTCACGCCCAGCACCGGCTCGTTCTCATGCTCGATTGTAAGGCGAGAGTTGAGCAGGGCTATTTTCTCCGCTACCGTCAGATGCCGTGTGTATTCCGGGTCGTTGCAGAACTCTTCTTTTGCGGCCTTTTTTGCGTTCTCGTCCTCGTTCGGGTTGTTGCAGTTTTCCTGATTTTCAGCTTTGACAGGAGCATAATCTGCGGCTGGTTCGGCGGCTTCATCGCCCGCTTCTTCCGCTGTCCTGTCGTGAATAGTGTCCCGTTCCTTCAGGTCTTTGAGGCTTAGCCGTTTCTCTTCAGGCGTAATTTTAAGCTGCAAACCGATGGCGCAAGCGTAGGCCTCGAGTACAGGAATGGCCTGATCAGGGGAGAATCCGGTGTGTGTTATGAAGCGTTCGAGCAGACGTTGTGTTTCAGGAGAATTCTCACCGAGTGCCGCCATCCTTGCGGCCACTCCGCTGCGGACGGCTGTGAGGAGAATGAATCGGGCCGACGGGAGGTGATGGAATGCGTCAAGGCCATCGAGGGTGCGCACGTCCTTTACGGTAAGCACCGGTGAACCCGATGCGTGCATCACCTTTTCGATGGCCTTGGCGAGTTGGTTCATAAAACAGTATCCGCTGCTTTAATGCAGACGGGCATAGGAGTGTCCGAACCGTTCGCGAGCTGCGCGGTCGAGCATTTCGCGGTCGGCAGGATTGGCGATGGAAATGAGCAGTTTGGCGCGTTCGGGGAGGCTGCGGCCACGGAGGTCGACAATGCCGTGTTCCGTTACCACATAATTGGCCTGGAAACGGGTTGTGACCACGCCTGCGCCGGGGGTGAGCACCGGCTTGATTTTCCCGACACCCTTCGATGTTGTGGAGGTCATTGCAAGGAATGAGCGGCCGCCCTCGCTGCGCGAAGCCCCGTAGACGAAGTCGTGCTGTCCGCCGATTCCTGAGAAGATGCGTGTGCCGATGGAGTCGGCGCAGATCTGCCCTGTGAGGTCAATCTCAAGGCATGAATTTATGGCCATCACCTTGGGGGTCTGGGCAATGATGAACGGGTCGTTTGTCCATGCCACATCCTTGAACACCATGTCCTTGTTGTAGTCCATGAGGTCGTACAGCCGTCGGGAACCGAGCGCCAGACAAGCCACGGATTTGCCGGGCATTACTTTTTTCTCCGAGTTGTCAATCACACCCTTTTCGATGAGGGGAAGCACACCGTCGGTCATGGCTTCGGTGTGCAGGCCGAGGTGCTTGTGGTTGCTCAGGGCGCGGATCACGGCATTGGGAATGCCGCCGACACCGATCTGAAGGGTGGCACCGTCGGGGATGCGTTCGGCAATGGCGTTACCGATGGCTATGTCGGCCGCTCCCGGTTCGGGGGTGGGTACTTCCACAAGGGGATCATCCACCATCACGGCGGCCGCCAGACGCGATACGTGTATCACCGGATCTCCGAAGCTGAAAGGCATGTGGGGATTGAGCTGGGCTATGACGGTGCGGGCGCATTCGGTGGCTGAGGTGGCGAGGTCGGCCGATACGCCGAAGCTCACATAACCGTCCTTGTCGGGCATCGAGCAGTTGAGCAGCACCACGTCCACCGGCCATGTGCCGTCGCGGAACAGCCCGGGCACTTCACCGAGAAAACGCGGAGTGGTGGCGCCGTAACCTTCGGCAATCCAGCGGCGCACATTGTTGGATACGAAGCAGGTGTCCACCAGAAACGAGTCCTTGTATTCCGGCTTGCAGTAGGGCGCTTCGCCTTTCGACACCGAGAAACCGGAATAGAGCACCACGCCGCGCAGTTCATCTCCGCGTCGTGTCATGGCCTCCACAAGCGTTTCGGGTATGGAGGTGCTTCCCTGGATATAGACATGGTCGCCGCTTTTGATGAGCCGTGCGGCCTCATCGGCGGTCATGAGATTGGGTATTGTCATGGATTGTGTCAGTCAGGTTAGAATGGGTGGTCTTTATGGAAGGCGGCCAGACGTTCGGCCAGGCGGTTGAATGTGTCGTCATCGCTGAGCATTGACACGCACACGCGCACACCCTGCTGTTTGCTTCCGGTTGAGGGGAGCGAGATGGTCGACACTCCGTAGCGCAGCAGGTTCTGCTGCAACTCGTCGCCTGTCATTCCGGGATAGCCCATTGTGAAGAAGAATCCGTCGGAGATGGGCTGTTCGCCATCGAGGGCATAGACGAGATGGAATCCGTTGTCGGTGAACATCTTTTTGGCAATACCGGCGCGTCGGCCGTATTCTTTCGATACGTCTACAAAATCGAGCGTGCCGTCGACGGCTGCACCGAGCATGCTTGCGAAGGCGTACTGGCTGGAATGGGTCACGCCCGACGAAGCGCAATAGAGCACTCCGAAAATATAGGCGTCGCCCAGCGTTGGCATTTCATAGAACTGCTCGAAGAAGGGGTAGACCCTGTCGGCCACTTCCGGCGTCATGCACACCATGGCGATGCGCTGGCCTGCGTAGCTGAAAATCTTGGATGCCGACACAAGCAGGATACATTTCGAGGTGTAACGGGCAACAGTGGGCACATATGGCTCCTGATAGGGGATGCCGTAGCGCTGGCGGAAGTCCATGCCGAGGTATGCGTGGTCCTCAATGATTATCACGTCGTGCTTTTCGGCCATACGGGCAATGATCTTATGCTCCTCTGATGTGAGGTTGATCCAAGCCGGGTTGTTGGGGTTGCTGTAGAGCAGGGCTGTGATGTTGCCTTTCGAGAGAATCTCGTCGAGGCGGCTCTCAAGGGCTGCGCCGCGGCAGTCGTAGATGTCGAGCGATTCCTGTTTCAGTCCGAGCAGTTTCACCTGATTGTGCTGGGCCGGGAAGCCGGGGTCGAGAAACAGGATGGTGTCGCGTCCCGGAAGGCGTTGGCCAAGCAGAAGGAAAAGTGTGAATGTGGCCTGCATGGATCCCACGGTGGGAACTATGCAACGCTCCGGAATATCGATGTCGAGGAATGCTTTCAGAAAGCGCGAGCCGTTCTTTTTGAGTGCCGGGATGCCGGCGATGTTGGGATATTGCGATGCGATGCCCGTGAGCAGGGCCTCGCGTTCGGCATTTATACCCACCTGTGAGGCCGGAAGTCCGGGATTGCCCATCTCGAGGTGTACGAACGGTTCGCCGAGATGGCTTTCAAGATGGTGTGCGAGTGCGAGAATCTGCCTGATGGTGGCTGTGGCGATGTTGCTGATGTTCATCGCCGCCATTTCGCTGCTGAGTGTGGCGTTTGAAATAGGTTTCATGGTTCTGACACTTGGTGTTATGGCTTATCTGCCGGAAATTTCGCGTGCGCGCTGCAGTCCGGCACGGAATGCGGCGAGGTTCGATTCAACGATTTTCTCACCTTTGGCGCCGAACACCGTGCGGATGCCATCTTCAATCTTTTCGGTCTCGATGCCGCACAGAAGGCTTGCCGCGCCGAGAAGCACCATGTTGGATGCGCGCGGGGTGGCCACTTCCTTGGCCGTGGTGTCCATGTCGAACGAAATCACGTTGTCGCGGCTTTCAAGCGCGGCCATCACGGCGTCCATTTCCGGATAGTTCGGGATGTTGACGAACGGCACGGTGTTGGTAACTATCCAGCCTTGGGGCGAAAGCCACTGCACATAGCGGAGCGCCTCCATCGGCTCGAGCGATACGATGATGTCGGCACCGCCCATGGGGATAAGGTCGGATGCAATGGGCTCGGAGCTGAGGCGCAGACACGACATGACGTCGCCGCCGCGCTGGCTCATGCCGTGCACTTCGGCCTGTTTGAGGTAAAGGCCCTCGCGGAGGGCGGCTGTTCCCAGAATGGTGGCGATGGAAAGGATTCCCTGTCCGCCCACTCCGGCAAGAATTATATCGGTTTTCATTCTGTTCGTGTTATGAGATTGGTTGTTTGGAAAATGTGAGGAATCGCGACGGTCAGGCTTTTTTGGCGTGACGGCGTGCGGTCTGGATGCACTCGCGGCGCGATACGATTACCGAGAGGCCGCGATAATTGAATTCCTCTGTGAACAGCTGCTTCATCTCCTCGTGGTTACGTGGCAGCGAGTCGATGGTTTTCAGGTGAGCGGGGTCGACGCCCAGGCCGAGGCATATCTCTTCAAGTTTTCCTGTGCCCTGCGAATCCTGACCGCCGGTCATGCCGGTGGTCAGGTTGTCGGAGATAATCACCGTCATGGGTGAGTTCTCGTTGACGGCATCGAGCAGGCCGGTCATACCGGAATGCGTGAATGTTGAGTCGCCGATGATGGCCACTGCGGGATGCTGGCCGGCGTCGGCCGCACCTTTGGCCATTGTGATTGATGCACCCATGTCCACGCAGGTGTCGATAGCGTTGTAGGGGGCGAGCCATCCCAGAGTGTAGCACCCTATGTCGCCGAACACTTTGGGGCTTTCGAAATTCTGGAGGGCTGCATTGAGCGCGGCATACACGTCTCTGTGGCCGCAACCCTGACAGAGAGCCGGCGGACGTGGAGCCACGATGGGAGCGGCTTCAGGCATGGGGCGCAGAAGTGCGTCCTTCATGTCCGGCACAAGCGATGCTATGGCGGCCGCCACATTGTCGGGATTCAGTTCGCCGGAGGAGGGGAGCACGCCGTCGAGCTTGCCGCGGATGTTGAGGCCGCGGTCGAGCAGTCCGCGCAGGGCGCGTTCAATCACCGGCTGACCTTCCTCTACAACGAGGAGCACGTCGCATGCATCGGCCAGTGTGGCCACTGCCTTGCGGGGGAGGGGGTATTGTGATATTTTCAACAGCGGGAACGGGCATCCGGCAGGGAAGCATTCACGCACGTAGTTGTATGCTATGCCGGAGGCGAGGATGCCTATGCGGCGGTCGGTGCCCGGTGTGTAGCGGTTGAAAGGCGACTCTTCCGAACTCTTTTCCAGTTCTTCCTGCTGGGCGAGCAGCTGGCGGTAGCGTACACGCGAATTGCCGGGCATCAGCACCCATTGGCGCGGATTGGCAGGGTAGGACATGGCGTTTTCAGCCGAGGCTGTTTCCTCAGCCTCAACCACGGCACGGGAATGGGCCAGACGGGTGACCATGCGCACCATTACCGGGAGCTGGAGCCGTTCGGACAGACCGAATCCGTAGGCGCCCATGTCATAGGCCTCCTGCTGGTCGGACGGTTCGAGGGTGGGGATGAGGGCGAACGAGGCGTAGAAACGTGAGTCCTGTTCGTTCTGCGAGGAATGCATCGAGGGGTCGTCGGCCGAGATGACAAGCAGGCCGCCGTTGGCGCCGGTCATTGCAGAATTGACAAACGGGTCGGCCGCCACGTTCAGGCCCACATGCTTCATGGACACGATGGCGCGCTTGCCGCAGAACGACATGCCAAGCGCTTCTTCCACGGCTGTTTTCTCGTTTGACGACCAGTGGGAATGGATGCCTCGCGATCTGGCTGTGCCATTGCCCTGTACGAACTCAAGAATCTCGGTTGACGGTGTCCCCGGGTAGGCATACGCGCCCGAGAGACCTGCGTTGATGGCTCCCAACGCAAGGGCCTCGTCGCCGAGGAGTAGCTGCTTTCTTTTCATGGTTTCTGATTCAATATTCTGTGTGGCCGGACATGATTTTCCGGTTTTGCAAATATACAAAACCCTTTCGGTCTAAGGAAATTCATGGCACATGTTGTTCAGCATCATATGCGCTCCGCGCCGATGTTTTTTCAGCCTCCGGCTCATAACGTTCAAATTTTGCCGGATACTTACAATTAAATTCGTATCTTTGACTACGTCTTAGATACTCACGCTCGGCAAAGCTCAAATAAATTTGGCTTTGCACTCGACTTATTCGTATCTTTGGCTACCGCCTTAGATACTCACGCTCGGCAAAGTTCAAATAAATTTGGCTTTGCACTCGACTTATTCGTATCTTTGTGGGATTGCAAGATCTATGACCGCTGAAGGAAACAATAACATAAAGAACATTTATGCCAGGGGAGCCGACGACGGTTTCCTGCTGGGAGTTTATTTTGTGGCCATGCTGCTGCTAAGTGCGCTCGGCTTCAAGGTGCCGGCGGTGAATCTGCTGGCATCTGCCATGGCGGTGGGTGTGCCGGTGCTGTGCTACATCTTCATGCGGCGTTCGCAGCGGGCGGCTCACGGACTGCTGACCTTCTCGGCCCTGTGGATGCAGGGGATTGTCACGTTTGCCTGCGGAAGCCTGATTTTCGGAGCCGCAGGGCTGGTGTATCTCAAATGGATAGACCCACAGTTCCTTCTGCATGCCATCGATTCCGCACTTGAATTCTACCGCAATGCGGAAGGTGCCGGAGCGCAGGCTGCGGCCGAGGAGCTTGAAATGATAAAACAGAACTCAGGACTGATTTCGCCGCTGAATGTGGCATTCGGCTGGATGTGGCTCGGAATGTTTTCGGGCAGTCTGCTGTCGATGCTCGTTGCCGGACTTGTGAAACTCCGCAAACCGGGGCGTTACAAGTGAGTCGTCCGCAACGGGTGGTATTGAGGCATACCGTGCGCCAGCTGTGGAGTCAGGACACTTGGGTCAAAGAAAAAATTATAATCTGGATTTCGACATGGACATATCAGTCATAGTACCGTTGTTTAACGAAGCCGAGTCGCTGCCGGAGCTGCAGGCCTGGATTGAGCGCGTGATGGCTGCCAACGGTTTTTCATATGAAGTGATTTACGTGAACGACGGTTCAACCGATACCTCGTGGGAGGTAATCGAATCGCTTGCCAAAAGCAATCCTGCGGTCAAAGGGGTGTGTTTCCGCCGCAATTACGGCAAGTCACCGGCGCTGAACACCGGTTTCGAAAGGGCTAAAGGCGATGTGGTGATCACCATGGATGCCGACCTTCAGGACTCGCCCGACGAGATTCCGGAGCTTTACCGCATGATTACGGAGGAAGGCTACGACCTTGTGAGCGGCTGGAAGCAGAAGCGTTACGACCCGCTTTCGAAAACCATCCCCACCAAGCTGTTCAACGCTACGGCACGCAAAGTAAGCGGCATCCACAACCTGCATGATTTCAACTGCGGACTGAAGGCCTACCGCAACAAGGTGGTGAAACATATCGAGGTGTACGGTGATATGCACCGCTACATCCCCTATCTGGCCAAGAATGCCGGATTCACCCGCATAGGCGAGAAGGTGGTGAAACATCAGGCCCGCAAATACGGCACCACCAAGTTCGGGCTTGACCGCTTTGTGAACGGTTATCTTGATCTGGCCACGCTCTGGTTCACAAATAAGTTCGGCATAAAGCCCATGCATTTCTTCGGGCTGTTGGGCTCGCTGATGTTTCTGCTCGGATTTGTGGCAGTGATTATTGTCGGTGCCTCCAAGCTTTACGCCATGCATGCCGGGCATCATTACATCCTTGTCACCGACTCCCCTTATTTCTATCTGTCGCTCACAATGATGATTCTTGGCACGCAGCTGTTCCTTACCGGATTTCTGGGCGAACTGATTGTGCGCAATTCCAACCGCCGCAACGAGTATGAAATTGAACAGGAACTTAATCTGTGAGCCACGCCGGATGAGGCGGCTTTGGTGGGTGGTGGCTGCATTGGCCGGCATAACTGCGCTGATGCCGGCGCTCACCGGATGCAACACTGCCGGATGCACCGACAATCACAGTGCCCTCCCCATGATGGGATTCTATAATATGGCCACGCAGTCGCCGGTTATTCTTGATTCGCTGGAGCTTGGCGGCGTGGGCGCTCCCGACGATTCGTTGCTGATCAAAAGCGGTTCGAGTGTGCAGTGGCTTTATTTCCCGCTACGGTTCGATTCGGAGCAGACTTCGTTCCGGTTCCACTACGATTACAAGGAGCAGGGTCTCGACAAGCCGGAACTTGACGATATCCTCACTATCCGCTATACTTCCGAGCCATATTTCGCCTCCGAAGAGTGCGGGGCATTCTACGTGTACCGAGTCACTGGCATCAGCTACACAAAGCATCTTATCGATTCGGTTGCCGTGGTGGATTCGGTGATAAACAACATTGACATGGAGCGCTTCAAGGTGTTTTTCCGCATAGCCGAGCCGGAAACACCTGAGGAGCCGGATGAACCGGAGAATCCTGAAAACCCTGAGAACCCGGAGACTCCCGAGAACCCCGAAAACCCCGAGGAGCCGGAGAATCCCGAGAACCCCGTCACGCCGGCAGCCGGAGAAAGGAGGATTGCCTTATGAAAAGGTTTATGCACTTGGCATTGCTCCTTGTGGCTCTGGCAGCATGTGCTGTGGGGCAGGAGGGCTATGCGCAACGCAGAATCAACCCCGTGAAAAGCGCCTCGAAAGGGATTGAGGGGAAAAACGAGAACCGTAATCCCAACGATTCAATCGATTATTCCAAGCTCGCGCACATGCACGATGCCGCCGGCAATGTGATTCTTGTGGACACCATCACCGGCAAGGAGGTGGCCGACACGACCCAGACGCCTGAAACAAAGATTCCCAAAATGAAGTTCCCGCTTTTCCACGCGGCAGCAGTCGGGGTGGATGTGTGGGACCCGGTGATGCGTCTGTTCGGGCAGCATTACGGGCTCATAGAGTTCTCAGGTGAGCTGAATCTGCACAACCGCTACATTCCGGTGGTGGAAGTGGGTCTGGGTCAGGCCAATTACACCCCCGATGACGGCAACTACACGTACAAAGTGCCCATTACCCCTTATTTCCGCATAGGATGCAACTATAACTTTCTGTATAACAGTAATCCGGACTACATGGTGTTTGCCGGATTGCGTTTCGGATGGTCGCACTTCAAATACGAGGTGAACGACGTTCGCCTCACCGATGGATACTGGGGGCAGGAGGCTGTGTTCAATCTGCCCGGACAGACAAGCAACGTCACCTATATGCAGGTGCTGTTCGGCTTGCGTGTGAAGGTGTTCGGTCCCATATCGATGGGATGGAGCATCAGGTACAAAACCATACTTCACCAGTCGGCGGCCGAATTCGGCGAGCCGTGGTACATCCCCGGTTACGGTTCGCGTGGCGCCATCACGGGTTCGTTTACGGTGAGCTATACATTGCCTATAAAGAAATGGGTGCGTCAGCAGCCCGACCCCCTTGCCGACACTTCCGGTCCGGCACTTGACACACCTCCTGCCCGCGAAGACGGCGGCGAGACAGTGGCGCCCTCCGCCACACCTGCCGCCCGTATAGAGCCAGTAAACTCCGGCGCAGCGGAATGACCACGGTGGTGGCACCCCTTCACCAGAAATCTATATCATTGACAAACCAAAAAACAGATACTTATATGATTGGAATTTGCAGCGACCATGCCGGTTTCGAACTGAAATCGATTGTGGAAGGCTATCTCGAGGCCAATAATCGGGAGTACAAGGATTTCGGCACATACTCGGCCGAAAGTTGCGATTATGCCGACTTCGCGCACCCGTGCGCACTGGCAGTGGAATCGGGCGAATGCTATCCCGGCATAGCCATGTGTGGCTCGGGCAACGGCATAGCCATGACACTCAATAAGCATCAGGGGATACGTGCCGCTTTGTGCTGGAACACCGAGCTTGCTTCGCTGGCACGCCGCCACAACGATGCCAATGTGCTTGTGCTTCCCGCCCGGTTCATCGCGCCGGAGCTGGCTCTTGCCATTGTCGACACATTCCTGCATACGGAATTCGAGGGTGGACGCCATGCCCGCCGCATTGCTAAAATTCCGGTGCATTGAACAAGACAGATGAAGCCGCAGTCCCGGTCAGTGCTTAGACTGCAGTTCGGGATTTCGGTAAAATAATAAAAAGCGCTGTGTCAAAATGCAATATTTTGGCACAGCGCTCAATTTTATTACCGGATGGAAAGGGGGCCATTATGACAGCACCCTTTGGTTATTTCAGGGGGTTGAGCAGGAACGAATAGCTGAGGTTGCCGGCAAAGTGGCGATAGGGATTGTGAGGATGTGCGCCCCAGGAGTTGTCGCCGCCAACACCGCGCTGGAACAGGTCGATGTACAGATAGTTGTGTCCGCGGCTGTGGCGCACGTCGGAGTTGTGAATCTGGTGCTTGTCAACTCCAAAGTCAAGGTCGGAGGGCTGAACATCAAGAGCCGTGATGTTGAGCGGCTGCAGAGTTTCAACCTCCACACCGTAGCCTTTGGCGTCGGTAAGCGATGCGCGTGTCACATCGGTGAGGTAGCCCGTTTCCTGCGGACGAATGTAGGGGTGGAACATGTCGGCCACCTTCTTGCTGTAGTTGCCCACAAAAGCGGCTGTGTTGCGGTCGGAATAGTTTTCCCACGGGCCGCGGCCGGTCCATGCGAAGTTGTCCATATCCTTCGGGGTCTGGGTTATGATGCCGAAACGCATCATCTCCGGAAGAGCTTTCGCATTGTCGGGGGTGAATGAAGCATCAACTCCGAGGCTGCCGTTGGGGAACACCGTGTAGCGCAGAGTGTAATCGGAATTCACATCGGGGAGACGGTATTTGTTAGTTACAATCACCTTGTTCCCTTCGGTGGTTACATCCATATTGACGAGCCGGCGGTTATAGCCTGCCGACCGCCATACGTTGCTGCGCACCTGAATGCCTTCGCCGAAATCATTGTCGGTGGGGGCACGCCAGAACAGCGGAGTGGGATTTCCGGCAAGCAGGCGGTGGCCGTCGAGCGAGTAGTCGGTGAGGTCGCCGTTCGATTTGCGGAATTTCACAGTCACGCCGTTGGCGGTGCGGATAACCACTTCGTCGCGGTTTTTGCGGTCGGATTTGTTCTCAAATGAGGGAGCGGCCATAGCTTTGCCGTCGGTGACCGATGCGTTCCACAGTTCGTCGATGCTCTTGGCATAGGCGGGAGTGCTGAGGGCGAACTGCTCGCGTGCCACTTCGTGACCGGCCGGGATGATGTCGTCACCCTCGGTGGCATAGGCGTAGACCGAAAGATGGTAGGCGTTGCCGTCGTTGCGGTCGAATGCGGGGAGCGGAATTTTCACGGCCTTTGTCTGGTCCGGTTTGATTGCCATGGCGGGGAGGGTTCCCTCGGCCATCACGGCGCCGTTGCGCAGCAGCTGCCATTTGTAGTTGTAGTTGCCGAGGTCGCGGAACAGGAAATGGTTCTCGATGTTCACCATCCCGTTGTCAAGGTCGGCAGGGGAGAAGCGGAGATCCTGGTACACCTTCTTGATTTCATACAGTCCGGGGTTGGGGGTGCGGTCGGGCATCACAACGCCGTTGATGCAGAAATTGTTGTCGTGGGTGTAGTTGTAGGCGCCGAAGTCACCGCCGTATGCCCAGTAGGCATCGCCGGCTTCGTCCTTGGTGAGCAGACCCTGGTCAACCCAGTCCCAGATGAAGCCACCCTGCATCTGCGGGCTCGAGCGGATTATGTCGTAGTATTCCTGGAAATTGCCGGAGGAGTTGCCCATGGCGTGCGCGTATTCGCACATGATGAACGGGCGTCCGGGGTTGGTGCGCGATGCATATTCGCGGATATAGTTCATGGAGGGATACATCGGGCATACAATATCTGTGTTCGCGCCTTCGCCGGCCTGTTCGTGGTGAACGGGGCGTGTGGGGTCAAGCTGTTTCACCAGGTCGTAGGCATAGTAGAAGTTTTTGCCGTTGCCGCTCTCGTTGCCGAGGCTCCAGATGATTACCGACGGATGGTTTTTGTCGCGTTCCACCATGGAGCGCTCGCGGTCGAGCAGCGATGCCGTCCATGCCGGTTCCTGTGCGGGATGGCCGGGGCGGGCGTCATCCTTGTCGAAATGCACACCCATGCCGTGTGCCTCCACATTGGCCTCATCGAGCACGTAGAGACCGTATTCGTCGCAGAGTGCATACCACAGTGGCGACTGCGGATAGTGGCTGGTGCGGACAGCATTAATGTTGTGGCGCTTCATGGTGCGTATGTCCTTCATCATTGTCTCGCGGTCCACCACATGGCCGGTGATCTGGTTGTGCTCATGAAGGTTCACGCCGTGAATTTCCACAGGTTTGCCGTTGACCAGCAGCTGGCTGTTGCGGATTTCGACGGTGCGGAATCCGATTTTGGCCGATGTGGCCTCGATGGTTTTCCCGTCGGCACCGGTGAGGGTGAGCACGAGGCTGTAGAGATTGGGGGTCTCGGCGCTCCAGGATGCCACGTTCTTGAGTGAACCGCTGAACGTCACAGCGGCGTCAGCACCCGCGGGGACTGCTTTGCTCTGGTGCATGACTTCCTTGCCTGCGGCATTGTAGAGGGCCATCTGCAGGCGCGAGCCTTTGGCCGGAACGGATGCGTTGTCGGCGATCTTGACATTTACGTCAAAGGTGCCGTTGCGATAGGATTTGTCGAGGCCTGCCTTCGCAAAGAAATCGGCGATGCGCTGTGGTGCGGTGGAGTAGAGGTAGACGTCACGGTCGATGCCGCTGAGACGCCAGAAGTCCTGGTCCTCCCAGTAGGAACCGTCGGTCCAGCGGTACACCTCGCACGCCAGTTTGTTTTCGCCGGGGTGGAGAAAGCGGGTGATGTTGAATGTGGCGGGATTCTTGGTGCTCTGCACATATCCGGCCTTTTCGCCGTTCACCCATACATACATGCCTGCTGTGGAGCCGTCGAAATGAAGGAACACCTCGCGGCCCTGCCAGTCGGCGGGAAGGGTGAAGTTGGTCACATAGCTGCCCACAGGATTGTCGTCATGCGGGATGTAGGGGGGATTGGCGGGGTAGGGATAATTGGTGTTGGTGTAGATGGGGGTTCCGTAGCCCTGCATCTCCCAGTTGGAAGGCACGGGAATCTCGGCCCATTTCGATGTGTCGTAGCCGGGCTTATAGAAATCGGCCGGGCGGTCGGCGGGGCGTTTCGAGAAGTTGAACTTCCACATTCCGTTGAGGCTCTTGAACCAGGGCGATTCGGCCGGGTTGTTTGTGAGGGCCATGGCGGCCGTGGGGTAGGGGTACGCTGTGGCGCGCACAGGTTCACGCCCTACGGCGAACACTTCGGGATTTTCCCAGTCGGGACGGCTGTCGTCGGCCGCGACGGGATGTGCGGCCGTGGCTCCGCAGAGCATTGCCGCACATATTAATGCATGACGCAGTTTCATGGTTGGTAGTGTATTGGTGTTATTTGATCAGTTTTTCAGAATCCGGTGTACGTGGATGGGGTGAGTGCGTGCAGCTCTGCGCGGACGCTGTCGGACACCTCCAGTGTGTCGATGAACTCCGAGATGCTTTCGGCGGTGACGGTGGTGTTGGTGCGTGTCAGGGCCTTCAGCGTCTCGTAGGGGTGCGGATAACCTTCGCGGCGCAGGATGGTCTGGATGCCTTCGGCCACCACATTCCACATGCCTGCCAGGTCGCGGTCTATTGCAGTGCGGTTGAGCAGCAGTTTGCCCAGGCCCTTGAGGGTGGAATGGAAGGCGATGATGGAGTGTGCCATGGGCACGCCGATGTTGCGGAGCACGGTGGAGTCGGTGAGGTCGCGCTGCAGGCGTGACACCGGGAGCTTCTGGGCCAGATGGGCGTAGATGGCGTTGGCTATGCCGAGGTTGCCTTCGGAGTTTTCGAAGTCGATGGGGTTCACCTTGTGGGGCATTGCGGAGGAGCCTACTTCGCCGGCCTTGATTTTCTGCTTGAAGTATTCCATGCTGACATACATCCACACGTCGCGGTCAAGGTCGAGGATGATTGTGTTGATGCGGCGCAGGGCGTCGAACATGGCTGCGATGTTGTCGTAGTTTGAAATCTGTGTGGTGAACTCTTCACGCTCTATGCCGAGGTGGTTTTTGAGGAACGAAGCGGCGAATTCGGGCCAGTTGTAGCCGGGATATGCTGCGCGGTGGGCGTTGAAGTTGCCGGTGGCACCACCGAATTTGCCGCTTACGGGCACGGCAAGCAGCTGTTCCACCTGTTTGCGCAGACGGTAAACATAGACCATCAGCTCCTTGCCCAGGCGTGTGGGCGATGCGGGCTGGCCGTGGGTCTTGGCAAGCATGGCCACGTCGGCCCATTCGTTGGCGCGTGCCTCGAGAGTGTCGATAAGCTCGTTCAGGAGGGGAAGATAGGAGTTGTGCAGCGCGTCGCGCAGGCTCATGGGCACCGAGGTGTTGTTGATATCCTGCGATGTGAGGCCGAAATGGATGAATTCCTTGTGGGCGGACAGACCCATTGCGTCGAAACGCTCCTTGAGGAAGTATTCCACAGCCTTCACGTCATGGTTGGTTACTGCCTCATGGGCTTTGATGGCCTCTGCGTCGGCTACTGTGAAGTTCTCATATATGGCACGCAGACGTGCGGTGAGTGCATTGAGTTCTTCGGGCGATGCGGCAAGACCGGCCAGCTGCGGTAGTGGCAGGCTTGCCAGGGCGATGAAGTATTCCACCTCCACTTTCACGCGGTAGCGGATTAGTGCGAATTCTGAAAAATACAGGTCGAGGTTAGAAGTTTTTCCGCGATAACGTCCGTCGATGGGCGAAATGGCGGTGAGCTGGTTGAGTTCCATGTGGCGTGACTGTTGAAATGTGATTTTTTTTCGGTTTATCGGTTTTATGGCTAATCTTGGGAAAATCAAAGGTTATGCCATGTTTTCGGAGTGAGATAATGCAAAGGTACGAAAAAAATATCAGAAAAAAGTTGGCGTAAAATTTGCATGGTATGAAAAAGATGCCTAAATTTGCATCGCTTTTGAGGCGAGAAGGGCGCTTAGCTCAGCTGGTTCAGAGCGTCTGCCTTACAAGCAGAGGGTCGGCGGTTCGAATCCGTCAGCGCCCACCACTCAGTCTCATGTATCGCGAGTTTCGGCCCTGGAGAGGGTTATTGCTCAAATCGGCATGCCACACAAACAGAGTGTTGCCTTCTGTCGAGGGACATAGAGAAACCGTACATGAAATCTTCTCGCATCAAAGCTTACACGGGCGCTTAGCTCAGCTGGTTCAGAGCGTCTGCCTTACAAGCAGAGGGTCGGCGGTTCGAATCCGTCAGCGCCCACACCGTTGAAAAGCGGGACATCTATTGATGTCCCGCTTTTTTTGTTTCTCTGTCGCCCTCTCAGTATGGGCGTGCTGTGGGGTGCCGTGGGCAGCTGGTGACCGGGGTGACTGACAGATTGCCCGTTTTTGTGTTAAAAAAAGTGCTGTTTGTGAGTGATAAAAATCTTCAATCATTGCAAAAATCCATAAATTCATATATCTTTGCGATATTATGTCAGGTGAATTTTGAGATATCGTTATCATATTTTCATACCAAAACAATTTTCAATTTATGATTAAACGTCTACTGAAGTCCGCAGTTGCCGCATTGGTGGCTATCTGTGGCGTGAATACGGCATCTGCTGCCGTTGGCGTTGTCAAAGTAAAGACCTCCGCACCTGCCGGCACAGAGCTGCGCATCATGGCGGAGCCTTACGAGTTTGAGGTGGCCGGAGCTGATGCCGGAACCTTTTTCGGCACGTATCTTTCGAAGGGGCCCGATACTGAGATAACAATTTCTTGCGAGGGCTTGTCGAATGTGGAGGTTTACGGATGTCAGCTCACTGAATTTACCGTGGTTGGCGCTCCTGACCTCAGCATTGTGCGCTGCTATAATAATCAGATTGAATCGCTCGATCTCTCGGGTAGTCCTGAATTGGCGGTGCTTGACTGCCACAACAATGCTCTGACATCGCTTGACGTGTCGGCCAATACCAAGCTTGAGAAGCTCAATGCCAACGACAATAAGCTCACATCGCTTACTCTCGGTGCGCTTCCCAAGCTTGAGGAACTGAAATGCGGTGGCAACCGGCTTGAGGCGCTTTCGGTGGGCCAGTGTCCGGCTCTGACATCGGTTGATGTGCACAATTGCGGTACGTCTAATCTCAATTTCAACCGCAACATCCGTCTGAGCCGTATAGACGCTTATGGCAACAATATAAAAGGTGACCGGATGGCAACGTTCATCGCCGACCTTCCAGAAATCAGTGGTTCGGGGTTGCTCTATATAGTGGATACGCGCGATGCCGCAGAGTCGAACGTGTGCCTCATGGAGAATGTGGCTGCAGCATATGTCAAGAATTGGCTCACGATGGACTGGCAGGGCGGCGAGAACAACGGCGCGGTCTACATGGGTGCCGACTATCAGCCGGAGGTTGGCGAGAATACCATAACGATGGTCACTTCGCGTGCCGTTGGCGAGACGATCAAGCTGAACATTGAGTCGAAGGCCGTGACAGTTTCCGGCGTGGCCGAGACCTCCGGTTTCACCGGCAGCCTGAAAACTTTCACCCTGACTTCGCAGACGGTTGTTATCAAAGGTGATGTGACAAAGCTTGAATGCTCCGGCAACGACCTTACATCTCTGAGCTTTGCAGGTGAAATTCTGCTGACCGATCTGGATTGCCGCAACAACAAGCTTGTCAGCCTGAATGTGGAGAACGCTTCCAAGCTTGCGAGACTCTATTGCCAGACCAACCGGTTGAAATCGGTCGACGTGGCCGGATGCGATGCTCTGCTGCGTATGGATGTGTACCAGAATGCAATTAAAGGCGGTGCTGCCAAGCGTATGATGAATGCACTCCGCAAAGGTGAAAAAGATGAGCCTCTGCTAATGGTGATTGACACCAAGGCTGCCGCCGGACTTGAAAACAATGTGATTACCACAACCGATGTGGCTATCGCCACCGGGAAGAACTGGGAGGTGAAGGACTGGTCGGACGGCGACCGTTATCAGACGGGCGTGAAATATGAAGGTTCCGAGCCTGTCGGCCCCGAACTGCCCGACGAATATTTTACTATAACTCAGACTCCGGCCGATCATCTGATGTTCTCCGTTAAATTTGCTGACGGCGCGTACGCCGACGCTACCACACCTCCCACAGTGGAAGGTGCTGAAATCTCGGGCTGGAACGGTGAGGCGCTCACGCTCAAGATGACCGAGGGTGTGCCGGCTGTGGTTTATGGCGATGCTGTTTCGCTTCAGCCCATGTTCTCGAATGTAAGTGCGATTGATGTCAGCAATCTCCCCAATCTGACAGAACTGTATATCGGCCTGAACGACCTTACGGAACTGGATGTTACAAATAACGCCAAACTTACCACTCTCAGCTGCGAAGGAAACCTCCTTACAGCAATGGACTTGTCGGGCTGTCCTGACCTCACATATCTCAATTGCTATGGCAATGCCATCAAGGGCGCTGCTATGACGGCTCTTGTGAATTCGCTGCCGCAGCGCACCGAGGCCAACTATGGCCGTTTCGTTGTGGTTGATCCCACATATACGCAGTCGGCCAATGTGTGCCTGAAATCGGATGTGGCAATTGCGCGCTCCAAATATTGGGCTGCCTTCACGGTGAACCACGAGGGTTCCAGCCCTATGCTCGAGCAGTATGAGGGTGAGGATCCGGCCGGCATAGGTATGGTTTCGGCCGATGGCGCTGACCTGCGTTATGATGCCTCTGCAGGTGTGATTACGGTTTCTCAGCCCACAGTGATTGAGGTGTATGCCGTGTCGGGCGCACTTGCTGCCCGCGCCGACGGTGTCACCGAGCTTGATGTGACCTCTCTGCCAGCAGGCGTTTATGTGCTCCGCGCGGCAGGAAAGGTTCTGAAAATTGTGAAATGATTGGTGATTAAATAGGAATCTGCGGAGAGGCTGCGCCGATAAAGGCGCAGCCTCTCTCTTCTTTTTTGCGGTAATCTTCTGAAAACATAATGCGGATCAAATCGAAAATCCGGCGCATTTGATTATAATCCGGTGCATTTGATTTTAGTAAACCGAAGTCATATCCATCCACTTGTAGGGTCGCGACCTGTCGCGACTGCAACCCTGCGGAACATATTTGAGCATCAGGCATTCATTTGCAGCATCCCGCCTGCAGTCGCGACAGGTCGCGACCCTACAAGTGGATGAAATCATTATCATGGAGAAATGCTGATTTCCATGCACCGATATTTCGGCTTGACCGAAAATCCGGCGCATTTGATTATAGTCCGGTGCATTTGATTTCAGTAAGCCGAAGTCGAATTTATCAGTTTTTAGGGTCACGATTCTATACTCCCAATGCCCGGATGCATATGCTGCGCGTCCCTTGAAAAAAAATGGTGTGCCGGGTCGACTCCGGCACACCATTCAGATGAAAATAAAAAGATAATCCTAAATCTATGCTGTCTATTGAAAACTTGTGATACTCGTATATATTAAATTAATGTGTAGTGTGTGTTCCGTAGGATTAAGAACTGCGGTTGTGTGATTGTTATGACCTTAGAGCAAAGTTTTGGAAGGTATAATCTCATAGAGGTTGCGCTTGCGTGTGCCGGCTATGTTGTGCCGGGTGGGCTTGCGTTATGGTGTTACAGGTGGACAGGCTTGGTTGCGTTACCGCGGGACGGGTGTGTTGTTGTAGTCTCGGTTGTTACGCCCGCGGAGATGAATCAGAGGCCCCGGAATCATAGTGGGTTTTGCATCGGATGTCCGGAACATGGTTGCCGGGAGTGGTTGTTGGCCGCTGGCGGCTGATGCTTTCCGAATTCGTGTGGCGCTTGATTACTTGTAGTCCTGAAGCTTTTTCTGCAGGCGCTGTCGGGCGAAGAAGATGCGGCTCTTGACGGTGCCAAGGGGAAGGTTCATCTTCTCGGCGATCTCGTTGTATTTATATCCGGCAACGTGCATGGAGAAGGGGATGCGGTAGTCGTCGGAGAAGGAGTTGATGGCGTCGTTGATTTCGCCGGCGGCAAATGCGCCTTCGGGGGTGTCGAGGCCACTTTCCTGCGGGAGGTTGAGGTGATAAAGGTCCTCTGTCTGGTCGATGATTGTGGCTGAGCGCACAACTTTACGGTAGTTGTTGATAAAGATGTTGCGCATGATGGTGAATACCCAGCCCTTGAAGTTTACGTTTTCCACGTATTTGTCTTCGTTGTCGAGGGCTTTGAGTGTTGTGTCCTGGAGCAGGTCGTAAGCGTCATCGCGGTTGGAGGTGAGGAGGTACGCGAAGTTGAGCAGATTGCTTTGAATGCTCAGAAGCTTGGTTTGGAAATTGTTCGAACTCATGATGCGATGTTTTTAGAGGTTGTTTTTAGTTGAATAATTGTAACAACTTTGTGACTACATTGCAAAGATACGGACAAAATTGGGATTACCAAATTTTTTCGGAAAAAAATTCAATTTTTTTTGAGAAAAAATAGTTAATATACGTAAGTTGCAGAAAATCAAAAGTATATAAATTGCGATTAGATTGCAGAATTGTTACAAATATACTTCTTTGTTTGTTTTATGGATTTAAATCGCAGTAATACAGAGGAATATATTAGATTGAACAATTTTGCTGGAAATAAAATAATAGCATTGTTCATAGCGCAAAATACAATTTTATATCAATATTTAGTGAAAATTGTTTAAATATCATGTGTGATGAGTGTTGCTGATGTTACAAAAGTATTGCGGAGTTGGGACTGTATAGTGTGGAGTTTGTGTTACAAAATCGGTTCGACTGATGTGACAAGGTGTGAAATTGTGTTACAGAATATAATTTTGTTGTAACACGATTGTTTGTTTTTGGAGACGCATTCAGGCCGGATGTAAACCATTCCGAGATGCGTGCGCGCACCGGTGAAGAACAGTGGAAGAGTGAGGGTGGGCGAACAGCCGACCATAAATTTGTTATTGAGATTAAAAAATGTGAGTAAAAAAGGCTTTTTTTAGATTAAATGTGTATATTTGCGAAAACAACGCCTTGATAAAACTATGTTTTCGGTAGCTATTAGCACCAATTATTAATCGAAATTTGCCGGAACATTAAATAAATAAGCCAAAATAAGGCGGCTCCTTTTCTAAGTGGAGCATCGGCGCCAAAACGGTTAATGATTGTGGAAATATAGATGGTTGTGATGCCCGGTAAGTTTGGTGTCATATATTATATATTATTAAGGTGAGATGACATATTGAAAATATTATTACTCATAATACATTAACCAATGAAAGAATGCGATATTGATTGGTCGGGTCTGGGCTTCGGATATGTGCCCACCGATTACAACGTGCGTTGCTATTTCCGCAATGGGAAATGGGGCGAGATTGAAGTGTCTTCGTCAGAGACTATTGAGATGCATATCGCGGCCACCGCATTGCATTACGGTCAGGAATGCTTTGAGGGCCTGAAGGCCTTCCGCGGCAAGGATGGCAAGGTGCGTGTGTTCCGGCCTCTTGAGAATGCCCTGCGCATCCAGCAGTCGGCTGAAGGCGTGATGATGGAACCGCTGCCTACCGATATTTTCATGGAGATGACAAAAAAGGTGATAGAGCTTAACAAGCGCTTCATTCCCCCTTACGGGTCGGGTGCATCGCTCTATATCCGCCCGCTCGAAATAGGTATGACGGCACGCGTGGGCGTGAAGCCTGCAGATGAGTATTGCTTCATCATGCTTGTGACACCTGTGGGCCCCTATTTCAAATCAGGCTTTAAACCTACCAATATATGTATCACCCGCCAGTTTGACCGTGTGGCGCCCAAAGGCACCGGCCGCTTCAAGGTGGGTGGCAACTATGCCGCATCGATGGTGGCCGGCGAACATGCCCATGATCTGGGCTACTCGGCTGTGCTCTATCTGGATCCCAAAGAGAAAAAATATCTTGATGAATGCGGCCCGGCAAACTTTTATGCCATCAAGGACGGAAAATACATCACCCCTGCATCCGAATCGATTTTGCCTTCGATCACAAACGATTCGCTCATGCAGCTGGCTCGCGACTTCGGTATGGAGGTTGAGCGCCGTCACATTACGGTCGACGAGATTCCCGATTTCTCGGAAGCTGCAGCGTGCGGCACGGCGGCTGTCTGCTCGCCGGTGGGCGAGATTCACGACCTGGACACCGGCAAAAAGTATGTGGTGGCCAAGGACGGCAAGCCCGGTCCTGTCACCTGCCGTTTCTACGACACGCTCAATGCCATCCGTAACGGCGAGGCCGAGGATGTGCACGGGTGGAACCTTGTGCTCGATCTCTGATCGGCGGAGTTGATTCTGAAGAACTTCATGTTCAACTATCAAGACATTATCGACAAATATTATGCGACGCAGCCCGAGCTGCGTCGCATATATATGCTGCACTGCCGGTCGGTGGCCGACAAGGCTCTGGCCATAGCGGCCGCACGGCACCTGCAGGTTGATATGGCTGAGGTTGAGGCAGCGGCCATGCTCCACGACATCGGCATAGTCCTCACCGATGCGCCAGGCATACACTGCCATGGCACGCAGCCATATCTTGCGCACGGAAGGCTTGGCGCCGACCTGCTGCGGAGTGAAGGCGCGCCTGAAATTTATGCACGCGTGGCCGAGCGTCACACCGGGGCCGGCCTGACTCCGGAAGAGGCTGCGGCCATCGGGGGCGGTAAGCTTCCGCCCGACAGGTCGTATATGCCTCAGTCGCTCCTTGAGCGCCTGGTGTGCTACGCCGATAAATTCTACTCCAAAAGCGGCGACATGAAGGAGAAGCCGCTGGAGCGCGTGCGTGCCTCCATGGCGCGTTTCGGTGCGGATTCTTCCGCCAGATTCGAGGCGTTGCACCGTGAATTCGGAGCTGACGCTGCGCCCGTCGGATGATTGCAGTTTGCGCGGTGGCGGCCGGAATGTCCCCTGAATGTGGCGCATATAGGCTAAAACGTGCCGAAAGGTGTGATTCTATGCAAAAAAATCACTAATTTTGCATGTTAATTCACATTTCTAACATAATCACCATAATAATCACCACGATTGATTCATGGACAGGAAAGTAAGGGTTAGATTCGCCCCGTCGCCCACAGGGCCGCTCCATATAGGCGGTGTACGCACCGCACTCTATAATTATTTGTTCGCCCGCCAGCATGGCGGCGACATGATTCTGCGCATCGAGGACACCGATTCTCACCGTTTTGTGCCCGGAGCCGAAGATTACATCAACGAGGCTCTGGCATGGCTCGGTATCGGTATCGACGAAGGTGTCCGTGAAGGGGGCGCCTATGGTCCGTACAAGCAGAGTGAACGCCGTGACATTTATCGGGAGCATGTGAAGATGCTGCTCGACGCCGGAAAGGCATACATTGCATTCGATACGCCCGAAGAGCTTGAGCAGGCACGCGCCAGTCATCCGAATTTCCAGTATGACGCCACTACGCGCATGCAGATGCGCAATTCGCTTTCGCTTCCGGCCGAAGAGGTGCAGAAGCTTATGGCCGATGGCGTGCCTTATGTGGTGCGTTTCCTCATTGAGCCAGGCCGCGACGTGGAGGTAAACGACCTTATCCGCGGCAAAGTGGTGATCAATTCAAGCATCCTTGATGACAAGGTGCTCTACAAGAGTGCCGACGATCTGCCCACATATCATTTGGCCAACATTGTTGACGACCATCTGATGGAGGTGTCGCATGTGATCCGTGGCGAAGAGTGGCTGCCGTCGGCACCGCTCCATGTGCTGCTTTACGAAGCATTCGGATGGGCCGACACGCGTCCGGACTTCGTGCATCTTCCGCTGCTTCTCAAGCCGGACGGAAAGGGTAAGCTCTCCAAACGCGACGGCGACCGTCTGGGCTTCCCCGTGTTCCCGCTTGAATGGCACGACCCCAAAAGCGGCGAGATTTCGTCGGGCTACCGCGAAAAGGGCTACCTCCCCGAAGCTGTGGTCAATTTTCTGGCTCTTCTTGGCTGGAATCCCGGCGATGACACGGAAATAATGAGTATGGATGAGTTGATTGCGAAATTCTCGCTCGACCATTGTTCGAAAGCCGGCGCGAAATTCGCTTTCGAGAAAGGGAAATGGTTCAACCATGAGTATCTCATGGCTATGCCGGGCGAGCGTCTGCTTGAACTTTTCAAGCCTGTGCTGAAAGCCAACGGCGTGGATCCGGCCGATTTTTCCGACGAATACATCATACGTGCCATCGATATGGTGAAGGGACGTGCCAATTTTGTCAACGACCTGTGGGATCAGGCAAAGTTCTTCTTTGTCGCCCCGACAGAATATGCCGAGAAAGATATCCGCAAGCGCTGGAAAGAGGATACACCCGAGCGTATGCGCGAGCTGATAGAGCATCTCGAGGCTCTGTCAGACTTCTCTTCGGCGGCCGCCGAGCCTCCCATTATCGCGTGGATAGAGAGCAACGGTTATCACTTGGGGAATGTGATGAACGCATTCCGTCTGGCCGTGGTGGGTGAGTGCAAAGGCCCCCATATGTTCGATATCACCGAGTTGCTCGGCAAGGAGGAAACGGTGGCGCGTATCAACCGTGCCATAGACCATATCCCTGCGCAGGCATGAGGAATTGCAGATATGCAGAATCCAAATTCAGATAATACGCTAAATCAGATTAATACGCGGATTTGTGAACCAGTTGTATAACACGGGAATACGCCTTTATGGTGTTGCGGCGCGGATCGCGGCTCTACGTAGCCCCAAAGTGAAGAAAATGATCCGTGGGCAGCATCGCACTTACGACATACTCGCCCGCCGTCTTGGCCATAAACCGGGGTGCATCTGGTTTCATGCATCATCGCTCGGTGAATTTGAGCAGGGACGCCCCATGATTGAACGGCTGCGGCGGGAGCATCCCGAAAAGCCGATACTTCTCAGCTTTTTTTCGCCCTCGGGCTATGAGGTGAGAAAGAACTATCCGTATGTTGACGCGGTGGTGTATCTCCCGTTCGACACGCCGCACCGTGTGAAGCGGTTTCTTGATCTCGCGCGCCCGTCGATGGCGATATTCATAAAATATGAATTTTGGGGAAACTATCTGCATGAGTTGAGACGGCGCGGGATTCCCACTTATATCATATCGAGTATTTTCCGTCCCGGCCAGCGCTTCTTCCGCTCGGTAGGAGGCATGTTCCGGAAAATGCTGCGCTGTTTCGACAGGCTCTACGTGCAGGACGAGCGTTCACGGCGCCTGCTGAAGCTTATAAACGTAGAGAATGTCACGGTGGCGGGCGACACCCGGTTTGACCGCGTCACCGACGTGATGCGCTCCACGGTTGACATACCCGGATTTCCCGGTTTCGGAGCTGATGCGCCGTTGCGTTTCATTGCCGGAAGCTCGTGGGAGGCTGATGAGGATGTCTACGTACCCTGGCTCAATGCGCATGAAGAGGTGAAATTCATTATCGCCCCGCATGAATTCAACGAGACGCGCCTTGAGGCTCTGCGCAACCGGTTCAACGGGCATGTGATTCTGCTTTCCGAATGGACGCGCGAGATAAAGCGCGCCGGATTGCCTGCGGGTGTCGTTCCGGAGCATCTGAAGTGCGTGCGTGGCATGATTATCGACTCGTTCGGCAAACTCTCCTCTCTTTACCGCTATGCCGATATCGCGTACATAGGTGGCGGATTCGGCGCCGGAATTCATAATCTGAACGAGGCGGCAGTTTACGGTATGCCGGTGGTGTTCGGGCCGAACCACGTCAAATTCAAAGAGGCGTCCGACCTTATCGAATGCGGCGGCGGCTTCGAGGTGACGTGCAAGGAGGATTTCAACGCCACGGTCGATGCGTTTGTGTCGTCGCCTTTGTCGCTCAAAGATGCCGGGCGCGCCGCAGCACGCTATATAAGTGACCACCTTGGCGCCACAGACCTTATTTACGGTGACCTTTTCGGGCGCGAATCCTGACCATCCATAAACCGGATTGCTGAGGAGGCGCCGACGGTTGCCTCCATTTACCATATTAACATAGTTGGATTTACGTTATGAATAACAGAAAAATACGTCTCCCTGAGATTGTCGACATACTGACGCGCCAGTTCATCTCCTCGCAGGAAGAGCTGAGCCGGCAACTTGCCGTGCGCGGCCATGCTGTTACGCAGGCCACGTTGTCGCGCGACCTGAAGCTGCTGAAAGCCAATAAAATCTCGGACGAACGCGGCGGCTACCGTTATGTGGTGGGCGATGTGCCGGGCTATGTGCGTCCGCGTCAGCGCTCCAAAGGCGCCGCTGAGCCTGTTGTGAATCAGGCTGTGCTGTCGGTGGCCATGACGGGCAATCTGGTGGTGGTCAAGACCCGCAACGGTTATGCCTCCGGGCTTGCGTACGATATTGATATGATCGGTTCGCCGCTTGTGTTGGGTACCATTCCGGGCTCGGACACGGTGTTTGTGGCTATTCGTGAGTGTACGCCCCGAAGTGAGGTGTTTTCACTTCTCAGCACATTTGTGCCTCAGGCTGTTATGACTGCGGCTGCGCCGATGTTTCTTGACAGCGCTGCCGACGAAGACTGCTGACATTCCCGACGGCAGGTCAGTAGTGCGCTCTTGCCAGTATGCGGATGCATCTCCGGCACGCCTGTTCCCGTTTTTTTTGTCGTTTTTGCAGGTGTGTAAATATTTGCAGAAACAACGTTTTTTGCGTATCTTTGTATCGTAAAAGGCGGTGTGGCGCCGAAGGTGGCGCCTGATGCCTGGGAAGGTGAAAAGTAATTGTACGACAAAGCATTATAGATTTATTTATGTCAGAAGAAACATTCGAATTGGACGCACGCCAGCCGGAGGAATACAGTGCGAGCAACATTCAGGTGCTCGAGGGGCTGGAGGCGGTGCGTAAGCGTCCGGCCATGTATATCGGTGATATCAGTGTTAAAGGCTTGCATCATCTTGTATATGAAGTTGTTGATAACTCTATCGATGAGGCGCTTGCCGGTTTTTGCACTCATATCGAGGTAACGATAAACGAGGATAATTCGATAACAGTTGTGGACAATGGCCGCGGCATTCCCGTGGATATGCATGAGAAGGAGCACAAGAGCGCACTTGAGGTGGTGCTGACAGTGCTGCATGCCGGCGGTAAATTCGATAAGGGCTCTTACAAAGTGTCGGGCGGTCTGCACGGCGTGGGTGTCAGCTGCGTGAACGCGCTGTCGGACTATCTGCGTGCCGAGGTGCGCCGTGGCGGCAAAGTGTACATGCAGGAATATTCAGGCGGCAAGCCCACGTGCGATCTGCGCGTAGTGGGCGAGACCGATACCACCGGAACCTCCATCACATTCCATCCCGACGACACCATTTTCACCGTCACCGTTTACGACTACGCCACTTTGGCCAACCGTCTGCGCGATCTGGCATTCCTCAATGCCGGCATTACGCTGACACTGACCGACAAGCGTACGCTCGACCAGGACGGCAATCCCGTGCGTGAAGTGTTCTATTCGCGCAAGGGCCTCAGCGAGTTCGTGCAGTACATCGACTCGAACAAGGAGAGCCTCATCAACGATGTGATTCATCTGAACACCGAGCGTCAGGGTATCCCCGTCGAAGTGGCGCTCACCTACAACACATCGTTCAACGAAAACATCTATTCGTTCGTCAACAATATCAACACCATAGAGGGGGGGACGCACCTCACAGGTTTCCGCCGCGGCCTGACCTCGACGTTGAAAAAATACGCCGACGACAACCGCCTGCTTGAAAAGAGCAAGGTGGAGATTGCCAGCGATGACTTCCGCGAGGGCCTCACGGCTGTGATTTCCGTGAAGGTGATGGAGCCGCAGTTCGAGGGACAGACCAAAACCAAACTCGGCAACAACGAGGTGATTGGCGCCGTGCAGACCGCCGTGAGCGATGCGCTACGCACCTATCTGGAAGAGCACCCCAAAGAGGCCAAGACCATTGTGGAGAAAGTGGTGCTTGCCGCGCAGGCCCGACATGCCGCCTACAATGCCCGTGTGAAGATACAGCGCAAGTCGCCCCTCTGCGGGGGCGGACTGCCCGGCAAACTTGCCGACTGCTCCAGCCGCATAGCCGAGGAATGCGAGATTTTCCTTGTGGAGGGAGACTCGGCCGGCGGTACTGCCAAGAGCGGCCGCGACCGCAGGTTCCAGGCCATCCTTCCGTTGCGCGGTAAGGTGCTGAACGTGGAGAAGGCCATGGATCACAAGGTGTTCGATTCCGAACAGATTACCAATATTTTCCGCGCCCTGCGCGTGTCGATCGGCACGGAGGATGACCCCAAGGAAGCCAACCTGTCGAAACTCGCTTACCACAAGGTGATAATCATGACCGATGCCGATGTGGACGGTGCCCATATCGCCACACTGCTCATGACCCTCTTCTTCCGCCGCATGCGTCCCATTATAGAGCAGGGTTATCTCTATCTGGCCACTCCGCCGCTCTATAAATGCTCGAAAGGGAAGGTGGAGGAATATTGCTGGACCGAGCAGCAACTGCAGGCATTCATAGCCGAGCACGGCGAGAAAACCAAGGTGCAGCGCTATAAAGGTCTTGGTGAGATGAGCGATCAGGAGCTGCGCGACACCACCATGTCGCCCGAACACCGTCTGCTCAAGCAGGTGCAGATCAGCGATGCCGCCGAGGCCGACCGAATCTTCTCCATGCTCATGGGCGAGGATGTGGCGCCCCGCCGCGATTTCATCGAGGCCAACGCCAACTATGCAAACATCGACGCCTGATGTAAGGTGCTAAGTTATCATCCGCTGTGTGGTTGTTTCCCGGAGGGAAAGTCAACCACATGGCGTTTCTATTTGTTATCGCATCAAAGCCAACTCACATATGCCTAAGACCTCAACTAAAAAAACAGCCGCACAGCTGCGCGCGCAGATAGATGAATTCGTATCGCGCCAGGAAAACAACACGTTCAACTACAAGCAGGCAGCCGCAGCCATCGGCGCCACCACGCCGCAGGCGCAGCGCAGTGTGGCCATGATGCTGGTCGACATGGCTTTCGATGGCGAGATTGTGGAGGTGGAGCCCGGCCAGTACAAGGCGCTCCAGCGCAACAACGTGGCCTACGGCACATTTGTCCGTCGTTCAAACGGTAAGAACAGCGTTGTCACCGACGAGGACAACGAGGCTATTTTCGTGGCCGAACGCAATTCGATGCATGCCCTCAACGGCGACAGGGTGAAGGTGAATATTTCCGCGCACCGCCGCGGTCAGGAGCCCGAGGCACAGGTAATCGAGATTATTGAGCCGAAGGACCAGGTGTTCATCGGCACCCTGCAGGTGGACAAGAGCATGGCTTTCCTGAAAACCGATTCCAAATTCCTTGCATGCGACATATTTATCCCCAAGGCAAAGCTGAAGGGGGGTAAGACGGGCGACAAGGCTATCGTCAAAATTACCGACTGGCCCGACGATGCCAAGAATCCGCGCGGCACCGTGGTTGACATCCTCGGCAAGACCGGTGAGAACAACGCCGAGATTCATGCCATTCTGGCGGAGTATGGGCTGCCGTACAAATATCCGGTTGCCGTGGAGAAGGCCGCCGACAAGATTGACGCGGGCATTACCCCCGAGGAGATTGCCAGACGTGAGGATTTCCGCGGCGTAACAACGTTCACCATCGACCCCAAGGACGCAAAGGACTTCGACGACGCGCTTTCCATCCGCCGTCTGCCCAACGGCCACTGGGAAGTGGGTGTGCACATCGCCGATGTGACCCACTACGTCACCCCTGGCTCCATTATCGACCGTGAGGCGCAGAGCCGCGCCACATCCGTATATCTCGTCGACCGCGTGGTGCCCATGCTCCCCGAGCATCTCTGCAACGGCATCTGCTCCCTCCGCCCGGATGAGGAGAAGCTGGCCTTTTCATGCATATTCGAGCTTGACGACAATTCAAACGTGCTCGACAGCCGCATATGCCGCACCGTCATAAAGAGCGACCGCCGCTTTGCCTATGAAGAGGCCCAGCAGGTGATCGAGACCGGTGAGGGCGACTTCGCTCAGGAGCTGCTGACGCTCGACCGTCTGGCCAAACAGTTGCGTGCACGCCGCTTTGAGAACGGTTCGGTTGATTTCGACCGCGAGGAAGTGCGGTTCGATATCGACGAGACGGGCCACCCCGTAGGCGTGTATTTCAAGGTGTCGCAGGATGCCAACAAGCTCATCGAGGAGTTCATGCTCCTTGCCAACCGCACTGTGGCGGCCACAATCGGAAAGGCGGAGAGCCGCCGCAAGGGGAAGGCGTTCGTATATCGCGTTCACGACCAGCCAGACACAACCAAGCTGACAGATCTTGCGGCGATTGCCCGCACTTTCGGCTACCGCCTGAAGACCCAGGGCTCGGCCACCGAGATCAACCGCTCCATCAACAAGATGCTTCAGGACGTGAAGGGCAAGGGGGAGGAGAACTTCATCTCCATGCTTGCCATCCGTTCCATGGCAAAGGCCATCTATACCACCGAAAACATAGGCCACTACGGCCTTGGGTTCGACTATTACACCCACTTCACATCGCCCATACGCCGTTATCCCGACATGATGGTTCACCGCCTGCTTGAGCGCTATCTCGACGGCGGCCGCAGCGTTAACCGCGAGAAACTCGAGGAGCAGTGCAACCACTCCTCGGCCATGGAGCAGCTGGCAGCAAATGCCGAGCGTTCCTCCATCAAGTACAAGCAGGTGGAATACATGGCCGACCACCTCGGCGAGGAGTTCGAGGGGATGATTTCAGGCGTGACCGAGTGGGGCCTCTACGTTGAGATCTGCGAGAATAAGTGCGAAGGCCTTGTGCCGATGCGCGATCTGGCCGACGATTACTATGATTTCGACGAAAAGAATTACTGCCTGCGCGGACGCCGCCGCGGCAACGTCTACCGTCTGGGCGACATTGTGCGCGTGCGTGTGGCCAACACCAACCTTGACCGCAAGCAGCTTGATTTCGTTATAGTCGATCCTCTGGCGCCCACCCGTCCCGCGCAGGACGACATGGGCAACAAAGTGTCCGTGGCCCAGGCTCTGTCGGGGAAGAAAAACAAAGGAAACAAGGGCGCATCCAAACGCGGCGACAAGAAGAAATTCAAGGCCGAGGAGCCGGAGGCTGCCGATACCACACGCCGTTCGCGGCATGAAAAGGCCAAGGCGGCTGCCAAAGCTGCTGCAGCAAAGAAAAATGCGCGTGAGCATCATGGCGCGCCGCGCCGCCGCCGCTGACGGTTGGGCTCGGTGCACACATGTTCTCTTCTGTCGCTGATGCCTAAACCGGACTTTCAAGCGGACTTTTACGGTCGGGCTGCAAGGGTTTCACCTTGCGCCCCGGCTTCTGTTTTGTGGCTTTCAGGTTGGCACGCTTTTTTGCTGTAAATTTTCCGGAGTTGCTTTGTGCGGCTCCTGACCGCAGGGTAGGGTGAAAATTTATTACGGCGGAATCACCCCTGGTGGCCAGTCCGACAATGTTTTTATCCGTGGCTACCGCATTGCTGTCTGCTTCCCCGGCAGGTGCGATTTGCTCCTGTGGGGTGGCCGTGCATTGCTTCTGCCTGCTGCATTGTGTTATTGCTGTGATCGTTACAATTAGGGCCAGCAGTGCTGCGAGCACTGCAAGCCCCCTGAATTCGCGGCGTGTCATTCCCATATGTGATGTGAATTATGCTTGTAGGAGGAAATATGATTATAGGCAGTGGGGTGGGAGGAGAGAATGAATGGAATTGAGAGAATGGGAAAAGTGAGGGGAGGGGGCGGCGCGGTTACCAGAGGTTGAAGCGGAAGCCCGCCGATGCTTCGAAAGAGAGGTTGTTGGCCATAAGCGTGTGCTCGCGGTCGTAGATAAGAGCCATGTCCCAGTTGGCTATCCCGCCGAAAAACCATTTGGTCTTGTAGTTATATATTATGGAGAGGCGCATCTGGTTGCTCATGCCGAAAGAGCTGCGTTCCTTCGAGGGGTCGTTGATGTAGCCCTTGCGCAGCCCCACGATAGGTGCCTCCAGTAACCCCACCACCCATCCGCGGTGGAACACCCAGTTGTAGGCATACCCGAGCTTGAACGCATAGTTGCGGTTCTTCACCATATAATAATAGCTCCAGGCCGGGGGGAGGTTGGGGCGGTCGGCCGGTTCGAGGTCCCAGAAGTCGAAGTTGTACCTGTCGCCGGAAAACGACAGTCCGGCGAAGAATGAGCCCTGGCTGCGCATCTGCAGCTTGCTGTAGTTGAACGCAGCAGCCTGCGAATATTTCTTGTGGTTGAAGAAATAGAACAGATTTATCCCCCACGAGCTGGTGTTTATCCCTTTGAACGGGATGTCGACGTTGTGTGTCGTCCCTTCGTAGCCCATGCGTTTTATGGTGGTGCCGATGTCGTTGCTCAGGGTGTAGTATTCAAACGTGAACAGCGAGCAGCTGAACTGGAAGCGGAACCGCTTGCGTGCGCGTTCGCCGCCGTTGAAGTATTTTCCGATGTTCATGTCGTATCCGGCCGACACGGCCATGTAGGTGAGGTGGAACCCGATTGTCGACGACGGGTTGGAAAGCATCTCCATCTTGTAGCCGTCGTCGAGGCGGAAGTTGTAGAGGTCGCTCCACGAGTCCACCTTGACTTTGAGGTTGAACTTCTTGCCGGTGCCCTGCACGTAGAGCGAATCGTAGGTGTTGAAAAAACGGTCGCCCCAGCGATAGGTGTTCACGCAGAAGCGCGGGAACTTTCCCCATGCGGCAATTGAATCGAGGTTCAGCCCGAATGCGCCCGCTTTCGCCGGAGCGAGCAGGGTGCAGAGCAGTAGCATGAGCATTGCGGGGCTCATGCGCAAGCGCCAGGGGTGTGAAGTGCGTCGATGCTGCGTTGTCTCCATTGCGTTTCGGGCATTTCGGTAAGGCAAAGATAGCCAATTGCCGCGTGGCATCAAAATTTTGCGGACCCAATGTTCGGGCTTGATGTCGGTGATGTGCCGTTTGGGCCTCTTTTCCGGCAGTTTTGGAGTGCGCAAATGCTTTAACACTTGTTGAAAGATGTATTTTAACATTCTTTTGCGTTTATCGAAAATGAATAAAAATTCAGTGCTAAAATCGGTTAAAGTGTTGATTATTAACATGTGATGCTATTTTGTCAACAATGCTTAAGTGCGCACTATGACATACAACTATGTTAAAGAGCAGAAATTTTGTTAGCGGAATGTATGTTTTATTGACATTTTGTATTAACTTTGCCTAATACATGTTCTTTGTGCACCGGTTTGCATTGCAAACAAAAGTGAAAGAGCCTTGAAAACCGTTGGAAAAAGTGGCCGGATGGTCTACAGATTCACCTGTTTCAGGCTGCGGATTAGGTCGGAAAAACGGCATCCCCGCCACACTCCCGCACACCGGAACATCCTACACACACAGCGTGCAGTTAAAAATCTAAATAGATCCAATCGATTATTTAATTCTTTATGTCTAATTAATTATAGTGTATGAAAAAGCTGTTTCTATTACTGACGGCAGTGCTGATGACCGTGGCTTGCGCTTTGGCGCAGACGCGCGTGGTCACCGGTACAGTCGTTTCAGCCGCTGATGACGAGCCATTGGCGGGCGCAACGGTTATGCCCATTGGGGGCGGACAAGGAACCTCGACCGACATCGACGGTAACTTCTCGCTTACCCTCCCCCAGAGTGTTTCCCAGCTCAACGTGTCCTATGTAGGCTTCAAGTCGCACAAGGTTCACGTTTCATCTGACAAAATGCTCATCAAGCTCGAGAGCTCCGACAACACACTCGATGAAGTGATGGTTGTGGCTTACGGAACGGCAAAGAAATCGGCCTTCACCGGTTCTGCAACCGTGATTGACAATGCAGCTATCGAAAAGCAGCAGGTAAGCAACGTTCTTAACGCGCTGTCCGGTAAGGTTACGGGTATGCAGATGTCGAATGCTTCCGGTGCTCCCGGTGCATCCAGCCCCACGATGGCCATCCGCGGTTTCTCCTCAATCAATGCAGGCAACGCTCCTCTTGTTATTGTGGACGGTTCGCCCTTCACCGGCGACATGAACTCGATCAACGCAAACGACGTTGAGTCAATGACTGTCCTCAAGGATGCCGCTTCCACAGCACTTTACGGTGCCCGTGGTGCCAACGGTGTGATCATGATCACCACAAAGCGCGCCAAACTTGGCGAGGCACGTGTCACCGTCGATGCAAAATGGGGTGTCAACAGCCGTGCCCAGCAGGATTATGACTACATCAAGGATCCCGCACAGTATTATGAAGCATACTACTCGTCGCTGTATAACTACGCCCGCATGACCTCTGAGCGTGTCGGCGGTTATGAGGGTCTCGGCCTGGATAACAATGCGGCTTATTCATGGGCGCTTGCCAACATGATCAGTAACGAGAACTACGGCTTGGGCTACAATGTGTTCACTCTTCCCCAGGGTCAGAACCTCATCGGTCAGAACGGCCGTCTCAACCCCAATGCCACTCTCGGCCGCGTTGTCAACTATCAGGGTGCCGACTACTATCTGTCGCCCGATAACTGGATGGACGAGACTTACAAGCACAGCCTCCGTCAGGAATATAATGTAAGCGTCACACAGGGTAACGAGAAGAATAACTTCTTCGCATCCGTGGGTTACCTCGGCAACGAAGGTATCGTTATTGCAAAATCTGACTTCAAGCGTTTCACAGCCCGTCTGGCTGCCGACGTACAGGCAAAACCCTGGCTGAAGATCGGCGGTAACATCAACTACACTCATGTTGACATGAACTCGATGGATTCGGAAGGTGAAAGCGCTTCGACCGGCAACATCTTTGCCGCTGCAACCCAGATTGCACCTATCTATCCTCTCTATGTACGCGACGGCAAGGGCAACATCCTCACCAACAAGGCCGGCATCCAGATGTACGACTATGGTGACGGAACGAACGCCGGCCTGAAACGTCCTGTGTTCAGCGATTCTAACGCCGTCAGCGACGCTATCCTGAACCGTAACGAATCGGATGCCAACATCTTCCTCGGCAATCTTTTTGCTGAAATCCGTTTCCTCAAATACTTCAAGTTCACTTCGAACAACAGCATGAACCTTCAGGAGGTGCGTGGTACATCAGTGACCAACCCTTACTTCGGACAGTATGCCATCCTGAACGGTATTGTATCGAAATCGCATCAGCGCAACACTGACTACACATATCAGCAGTTGTTGAACTACACACGCACATTCGCTGAGAAGCACAATGTCGACATTATGGCTGGCCACGAATATTACAAACAGAAAACGTATTCGTTAGTAGGTCAGAAGCACAATATGCTCGATCCAGCCAACGGCGAACTTGCAGGTGCAGTTATCGACGACGGTGCAGACTCCTATACTTCGGAGTATAACAACGAAGGCTGGATTTTCCGCGGCATGTATGATTACGACGGAAAATACTTCGCACAGGCATCCTATCGTCACGATGCATCTTCCCGCTTCCATCCCGACCACCGTTGGGGTAACTTCTGGAGCCTCGGTGGCGCATGGATTCTTTCGAAAGAAAGCTTCATGGAGGACATCACATGGATCGACTTCCTGAAATTCAAGGCCGCTTACGGTGACCAGGGTAACGATAACATCGGTAACTTCCGTTACACCAACACATTCGCTCTTGTAAACGCAGTGAACAATCCTGCTCTTCTTCCCAACACACAGGGTAACGCCGACATCTCATGGGAAAAGAACGGCAACTTCAGCACCGGCGTTGAATTCGGTCTCCTGAACAACCGCATCAGCGGTAACCTCGAAGGCTTCTACCGTACCACCAAGGATATGCTTATGTACTTCCCGCTGCCTATGTCCTACGGTTACAGCGGTTACTACGCTAACGTTGGTAACATGATGAACGGTGGTGTCAGCCTCGAACTCAGTGCAGTTCCCGTGAAGACCCGTGATTTCCGCTGGACCATCAACGCCAACATCACATGGCAGAAGAACAAGATCACCTCGCTGCCCGATGAGCGTAAGACCATGGAGGTAGAGAAAATTGACGACAATGGCAATGTGACCACAGTCAAAGGTTTCTCCAGCGGCTACACATTCTTCGGCGAAGGCGAGTCGATGTACAGCTACTATACCAAGAAATATGTAGGTGTTGACCACGAAACCGGTCTGCCCCTCTACTATAAGAGCGTCCTCGACGAGACCGGCAAGCCTACCGGTGAAGTGACTGTTACAGATAACTTCGGCGAGGCCACAGATTACATCGTTGATGTCTGCCCGGCCCACTGGTTTGGCGGTATCAACACCCAGTTCGAGTACAAAGGCTTCGACCTCTCCGCTCAGTTCAACTTCCAGATTGGCGGTAAGGTTTACGATTCCGGTTACGCATCGCTCGTTTCCTCGCCGTCCACCGGTGGCGGCAAGGGTGAGAACATCCACGCCGACATGCTCAACGCCTGGACTCCCGAGAATCCCGGCAGCGACATCCCCCGCTTCGTGTTCAACGACCAGTATGCAGCGCAGAACAGCTCGCGCTTCCTGACAAATGCAAGCTACCTCTCGCTTGAGAACATCAACTTCGGTTATACACTTCCCACCAAGCTCACACGCAAGGCTTACATCGACAAGGTTCGTGTTTACCTCACATGCGAGAACGTATGGGTATGGTCGAAGCGTCAGGGTCTTGACCCGCGCCAGTCGTTCACCGGTGGTAGCAACAACACTTACTATTCACCCATCCGTACCATCTCGGGCGGTCTCACAGTTACATTCTAACCCCGGAAGGTTAACCATATTATTAGGATAGAATATGAAAATGAAATATAAAGCACTGCTCGCAGCGGTAGTGGCAACTCCGATGTTGCTGACAACGAGCTGCATCGAAGAGACTTTCCCGACAAGCGGAGTCCTTCAGGAACAGATTGATCCCAGTGCGCCCGAATATATCAAGGCCTTGGTTTACGGTATGCCCGGTCAGATGAACGTCTACGGCATCACCGGCAACGGCTCGCATTTCGAGTTCGGTAACCCCGCAGTCATCCATGCCCGCGACTGTATGACAGGCGACCAGTCTGTGCTCTTCGCCAACGGTTACGACTGGTTCAACGGCTGGAGTCGTGTGAGCATCAGCCAGACTTCCCTCTATGTGAACCCCGCCTTCCTGTGGGAGACATTCGCAACCGAGGCTCTCGCTGCCAACACTGTGCTCAAGACCATCGACCCCGCCACCACCGACACCGATCTTATGTGGTACCGCGGTCTGGCACATGCATTCCGTGCAGGTGTGTATCTTGACTGGGCGCGTATGTTCGAGTATCTGCCTGCCATGTACAAGGCTGTGCTCCGCACCACCAATGATGACGGTCAGGATGTGGTAGGTCTTACAGTGCCCAAAGTGACCGAAGCCACAACAGAGCAGGATTCCCGTATGAATCCCCGTATGCCTCACAATCAGGCTGTGGCTTTCATCCTCAGCGATCTTGAGACTGCTCTTGAATATCTTTCGGCCGGCGACGGATATGTCCGTACAAGCAACAACGACAAGGCGCTTCCCGACCAGGCTGTAATTTATGGCCTGCTCGCACGCACCTATCTCTGGGATGCTTCCTACACTGAGCAGGGTTATCCCAATGCCACCGAAGGCGCAACAGCACAGCAGCTTTATCAGAAGGCCGAGCAGTATGCCCGCATGGCAATCACCGCCTCCGGTGCTGTGCCTCTGACAAAGGAACAGGCTCTGAGCACATCGAGCGGCTTCAACGATCTCGGTTCTGAATCCTGGATGTGGGGTCAGCAGCTGGTGAAAGAGGACCGCGTGGTGCAGAGCTCCATCGTGAACTGGACATCGTTCGTGTCGAACGAGGCTGAGTACGGTTACGCCGCTGCAGGTGCATTCGTGATGATCGACGCAAGTCTCTATCACAGCATCAGCGATTACGACTTCCGCAAACTCATGTTCGTGGCTCCTTCCGGCACTCCGCTTTCAGGCAAGGAATCGTTCATCGATCCTGAATTCGCTGAAAAATATTTCGACTCGTACTATTCGCTCAAGTTCCGTCCCGGATCTGCCAATACTCAGTCGGCCGACGTAGGTTCAGCTGTTGGTATTCCTCTGATGCGTGTTGAGGAGATGTACTTCATCGAGGCAGAAGCTGCCGCTCACCGTTCGGCTCAGGACGGTCTCGACAAGCTGAATTCGTTCATGAAGACCTACCGTTATCCCAACTACCGTTCGTACGCATCAACTCCCGACGAGATTCTTGAGGAAATCATCCTCCAGAAGCGTATCGAGCTTTGGGGCGAGGGACAGACATACTTCGATATCAAGCGTCTTGACCTCTCGGTTATCCGTGCATACGACGGCTCCAACTTCTCCTACGGTCTTAACACCTACAACACCGAAGGGCGCCCCGCATGGATGAACATGGTTATCCCTCAGTCTGAAATCAACAACAACGAGGGCCTGAGAGCTCGTAACAACCCCACCCCGTATCAGGCTAACAGCCTTATTCAGAAATAAAATAAGAGGATACACATATGAAACTTAAAAATATATTTTCGGCTATCCTTTGCGGAACACTGCTGCTTGGTTCCGCGGCCTGTACCGACGAGGTGGAGTACACTCCCGCCTCGCAGGTCGAGGGCCAGGGTCTCTATCTTTCTGACACAGGCGAGGAGACCATCAATATCGAGGAGAATGCAACCAGTATTACAATTCCTGTATATCGTACCAACGATCAGGGCGTATTCACAGCTCAGCTGTCAGCGTCGGTGGTTGATAAGGACGGCAACGATGTGACCGGTGTGTTCACCGTGCCCTCCGAGGTTACTTTCCAGGATGGTGCCAAAGTGGCAGACCTTAACGTTGCGGTTGATTTCAGCAAGGTAGAACCTCTTGCAGAGTACACCCTCAACCTGAAGATTCTCGGCGACCAGACCACTCCCTATTCAAATTCCGAATGTAACTACGTCATCTCTTATGCACCCTGGACACCGTGGTACTACTACAGCACCACCGACCCCGGTTTCTACCAGCAGAATTCGCTCTGGAGCTATGGTTACGACTGTCCTGTTTACATCCGCTATTCGCTGGTCGACAAGCTGCAGATTCAGGTAGGTGTGCCTTCGCCCTTCTCGGATCTTGATTATGAGTTTACATTCTCGCTCAATCTCCGTCCCGAATATCAGTACAATCCCGACGGAAAGGCCAATGAGGATGCCGAGTATCTGAACAATCTGCCCGCTGATGAGCCGGTGGACATCTCCAAACTCAAGATGTCTTACTACGTCACTTCCAATGTGATTAATTCAACGCTTTCCACTGATGTTGGAGATGCTTGGTTCGGTGATGCATATACCGTATGCACTCAGGTTTGGGGTAACACAGAGGCTGAAGCAGCTACGTTCATGGAGAAATTTGGCTACGTTCGTTCAGTGTTCAATCCTGTGAAGGGCCGTTTCGATATTCAGGTGCTTGCGTTCACGCCTGATGGATATTTCTTCCAGGGCGCTTCGGGCATGGAGTATCTCCAGCTTCCCGGCAATTTCAAGGAATATTCTCTGTCGCTGCAGTATCTCGGTAACTTCGTCGACCGTGACGAAAAAGAACGCGCAGTGATTGGTGTGACGCGTTCTGCCGATGTGGCTGCATACGCTTACAAGTTGGTTGATCACCAGATCACTGACGAGGAGGCTGCTGATATTGCGCAGGAAATCATCGCTGATCCCGAGGCTGAACTGATTACCGAAACCGGCGATATCTCTCTTCAGCTTCCCGCTGAGGGCCGTTACGCCATCGTGGCTGTCGGCTATGATGCGACGAGCGCTGCCGTATGCAACACCTACCTCAACTTCAAGTACACATCGGTACAGGTGAATCAGGAATGGGAGGACTACGGCGTTTGCGAATACACCGACGGACTCCTGAGCACCTTCTTCAACGATAAACTTTCAGGCAAGACATGGGAGGTTGAGGTTCAGCGTCACAAGACAGAGCCCGGCGTCTACCGCATCGTTAAGCCCTATAATTACTGGCGTGAGAACTATGCAGTTCCCATGGGTGTCGGCGACATGTTCCCGCTCTCGGAAGACAGAGGTTCCCTCGTAATCAACGCTGCCGATCCGAATGGTGTTTATCTGCCTCTGAGTCTGCTCGGCTTCGGAATTGATGAAAACTTCGGACAGGAAGGTGGCGACCCGATTATCCCCGGTCAGCTCGCATCGTTCTCGATGGCTGCTTACCAGATGTCGCTTGATGATCCTCTCACTCTTGAGGAGTGCAAGCAGTATGGCTTGTGCGGAAAACTTGAGGATGGCGTCATTACTTTCCCCGAACAGTCTCTTATCATTGTCGGAACAGGTGAATACGGTGGTATGTGGAAAGCCAATTATGACGGCAACTTCCGCCTTGACATGAGCTTCGTTGAGGCCAGAGTTCCGCAGGCAGCAGCTGCCAACCGTCCGGCTCGTCTTGTTGGTCCGTTGAACCAGATCATGAAACGTCCGCAGATGATGAGCAGGTTGCAGCAGGGCACGCTTTACGATCAGAAAATCGTATCGCACGACGACATTGTAAAGCAGGCGCTCAAACAGCCCGTAAGACGCTGATCTCCCCTTTGAAGTTCTGACCGCTTTCAGCGGTTGAACAACATAACAGAAAAGCGGCACGCAATCAGATGCGTGCCGCTTTTTCTGTCGTGTGTCTTTCGGAGCAAAAGGATGCATGATGTCTGAAATTCTGTTAAATCAGCATCCCTAACAAGGTCCGTTATCCTATTTATCATTTTTTAATAGGAGAGGAATGCAAAATTTTGAGATTATTTTTGTAGCTTTGAGAATTAATGTGCCTTACAGCAAGTGCAAGTTAAAATTTGATTGAAAATAAACAAAAAGAATAAAAGGAATCCATCACTATGAAGAGACTCAACCTCGTCGTTTTGGCTGCAATCGGGGCGATGCTTACGTCCTATGGCCAATGCAAGCTTGACCCCTCCGCAGCTGTTTTCGTTCAGCACGCGGAAGCCAACGAAGCTGCTGCGAAATCGCGCTCGGGGGAGCGTTTGAAAACGCTCGCTCCTGAAATTACTCCAGACACCAAGGCGTTGGTAGGTGTGATGATAACCGATGACTCAGTGGTAGATTACATGCTCGAAAAGGGTTATGAACTCGTGAATACCACAGGGACAGTGATCATGTGCTATCTTACACCCGGACAAATCAAGGAGGTGGCGGCGCTTGATGCGGTCAAAGCCTTGTCGATGGGCGATAAGGAATATCTGCACATGTCGGTTGCGCGTGTGGCCACCGGGGTGGACGACCTTCATAAAGGCGTGGCAGAAACCGCCAACCACTCATACACCGGTAAGGGTGTAGTTGCCGGCATCATGGACACCGGCCTGCAGCCCAACCATGTGAACTTCCTCGATGCCGACGGTGAACCGCGCATCAAGAGGCTGTTTGTAATCACAGGAACGAGCTCCACACAGGATTACGACACGCCTACCAAGATAAAGAACTATCGTACGGACGATTCGGAGACCTCGCATGCAACGCATGTGCTCGGCATTCTTGCCGGCAGCTATAATGGGACCGCTCGTAATGGCGCCACTACTTCGCAGGCCCCGAATGCTCAGGTGGCCATAGTCAATGCTTCCGGCGCTGCCCAGAATTCGTCGATTCGCCCCGTACCCTATTATGGTGTGGCAAAGGATGCCGAGCTGGCCGTATGTATCGGTACATTGGAAACAAACAATGTTATAACGGCCGCCGAGAAGCTGCATGCTTACGCGCAGGCTCAGAACAAGCCGGTGATCATGAACCTTTCGCTGGGGCATAATTACGGCTCACACGACGGCAAAGGTGTGCAGAATGTGCGTCTGTCCGAACTCGGCCGCGACATGCTCATCTGTGTGTCGGCCGGTAACGAGGGTGAATACAACATGTCGCTGAGAAAGCAGTTCACCTCATCCGATACACAGCTGAAAAGCATCATTTCCACCTCTCCTACTTGTGGCGGTTATGTTGACCTCTGGGGCGACAACGCTTCGCCGTTTACTGTGACCTTCCTTGCTGTCGACCAGACCACCGGCGAGGAGAAATTCTCGTACAAGTTTGAAGGTACCACAGGTGATAAAGGCAAGTTTATCGGAGGCGATTCCTACCGCGGATATTCAAACGTGACCGTAATCCCCGCGCTTACTAATATCTTCGGCTCGGATGCCCTTATTGAGGTTGTCTCGAATGTGAGCACCACCAACGACCGCTATAACGTTAGAATGAATGTTACACTGTTTGGCTCTACCCGCAACAATATCCTTCCGGCAATGATTGTTGAAGGGGCTGCCGGTGTTGGCCTGAATGCTTTCGCAGGTCAGGACGGTTACATGTCGTTCAATTCCTACGGACTTCCCGGATTTGTTGACGGTGATCCCACCAACTCAATCAACGACATAGCATGCGGCGAAAACATCCTCGCCGTAGGTGCGTATGTGAACCGAAAGACGTACCCGATACTTTCCGGTCTTATGACATACCGGAATGCGGAACAGGGACAGATAGCTTCGTTCTCCTCATGGGGTACCACCTTCGCCGGCAAGCAGTTGCCCGACGTGGTAGGTCCGGGTATGGGTGTGATTTCGTCGTACAGCCGCTACTACATGGAGAGCTTCAACCCCGATCAGAGCGGCACACCTTACGCCGAACGTGCGGGCATGGTTTATGCCGGCACAGAATCGAAGAACGCTGTCTACGATTATTACGGCGAGATGAGCGGCACGTCGATGAGCTCGCCGTTTGTGGCAGGCGTGCTGGCACTCTGGGCCGAGGCAGCTGCCGACCGCGGCGAGGTGCTCACCATGGACCGTGTGAAGCAGATTATCAAGGAGACTGCCGACCACGACGAGTTCACAGCTCAGCAGCCCGAACGCTGGGGTATGGGTAAGATCAACGCCCTTGCCGGCCTGAAGAAGATTCTGGGCCAGAGCTCGGTGAACAGCGTCGGCGCCGACGACCCCGAGAAGAGTCTGATCGTGGAGAACCGCGGAGGCAAGCAGTTCAATGTGTTCATGGGCGGAACCGACGGTTTCACTGCCAACCTGTATAACATGCAGGGCGCGCTGGTGGCTTCGGTTGCAACCGAAGGCGACAACATCGACCTCGATGCGTCGACCATGGGCGATGGTATCTATCTGCTTGAGGTGCAGGCACGCAACACCCGCGTAGCCCGCAAGCTTATGGTGAAATAAAAACGGTGACTGGTGTTCCGGGAACATCTTTCACTATTATGAAATAACAGTGTGCGGCTGCGCGGCGTGATGGATCACGCCGGTGCGGCCGCACTCAATTTTGCCTCCGCCGCATAGAACACTTGCGGCTTCCGGCTTGTTGGGATAGACAGGGGGATAAACTTTGATTCGATTATGGGATTTTTAGACAATATAAAGATGATGCCTGCCGTCACCAAGAACCTCATTGCCATAAATGTGGTGGTGTGGCTGGCCATGGCGCTGGTGCCGTCGCTCGCAGGGACGATAGAGCGCTATTGCGCACTCTACTATTTCACGTCCGACCAGTTCGTGCCGTCGCAGCTGATCACCTACATGTTCGTGCACGGGGGCTTTGTGCATCTGTTTTTCAACATGTTCGCGCTCTATATGTTCGGCGTGACGATGGAGAGGGTGCTGGGCGGTCCGCGCTTCCTGTTCTACTACATCTCGTGCGGCCTCGGAGCTGCACTGGTGCAGGAGGGGGTGTTCGCGCTGATGATACATCACTATGCATCGGTATTCCCCAATCCGGGCGAGGTGACCGAGCTGCTGCGCCACTCGGTGGTGCGTCTCACGGAGCTGTGGAGCATCGGGGTGAATCCGAACGAACCGCTTGTGGGGAATCTCTACGGGCTGTATCACACGCCCACGGTGGGTGCCTCCGGCGCGGTGTTCGGCATTCTGCTGGCATTCGGCTATATGTTCCCGAATGTGCGTCTGTATCTTATATTCCCGCCTGTGCCCATCAGGGCCCGCGTGTTCGTGCTGATTTACGCGGGGATTGAGCTGCTTCTGGGCATCTACAACAGTCAGGCCGACACGGTGGCCCATTTCGCCCATTTGGGCGGCATGCTGTTCGGGTTGCTCATCCTGATCTACTGGCGCAAAAAGCGCGTGATTGGTGGCCCGTATTTCTAAGGCAGCCACACCGGCAAAATGCCAACGCTCAACCACGTGACAGCAAAACGTTTTAAAATATTGTGACAATCAAACGTAGGGTCGCGACCTGTCGCGACTGCAAACGGGGTTCGAGTTGTGAATATGCCTGAATGAGCTTGCGGATTATGCATGTTGGCAGTCGCGACAGGTCGCGACCCTACGTTGAGGCCGTTGTTTGAGGATAAACATTTATCCCCCGATTCCGGGGACATAAAAAATCACCTCGATTTTTGGGGCTAAAATATTAACACTAAACAGACAAACGTATGAAATCGGCAATGGCGCTGGTATCGGTCAATGTGGCGGTGTTCGTCCTCCTGAAAGCCGTCTGGGCATTTGCGCCCGGAGCGGTGGACGGGCTGATGACGCTGCTTGCCATGCCGTCAGAGCCGGGAGAGGTGCTGTCGCATCCGTGGTGCGTGGTCACTTATGCGTTTGTTCATATCGATTTCTGGCACATGCTGGTCAACTGCCTTTGGCTCATGTGGTTCGGGCTTTGGCTCGGCGGAATAGCCGGAAATGCCGCTGTGGTCAGGAGCTATGTTGCCGGAGCTTTGGCCGGAAGTGCTGCCTACCTGTTGGCCTGTGGACTTACGGGTGGTGCACAACTTGTCGGGGCATCGGCCGCCACGCTGTCGGTGGTGGCGTTCACTTTGGTGATAGCGCCAAAGCGTCGCGTGCAGCTTCCGGGCGGTTTCGGCGTTTCGCTGAAAATGCTGTCGGCCGCGGGGCTGTTGCTCCTTGTGTGCGCCTCGACAGAGATGGCGGCCGCGCAGACAGCCGCACATCTCGGCGGACTGCTGGCCGGGGTGGCTCTCGGCGTGACATACAGGCGCATGACGCGGAAGCGCAGCCACGCCGACGAGCACTGCAGGCAACTCCGTTCGGAGCACGACGCGCTGGTTGACAAAGTGCGCCGGATGGGCTACGAATCGCTGTCGCACGACGAAAAAGTGCGTCTGTTCAGTCTCTCGGAACGTGACATGTCGCATCCACGAACCGGCCGACAAATTTGATTACTGAATGATGACACCGATATACGGCAGATTGGCACGATGGGCGTTGTGGACGGTCAACATACTGGCCGCCTGCGGCACGGTCGTGGCGGCCTATGGCGGCGCGGTGAATCCTGAAGTGACAGCCATACCCGCCATTCTGGCCATGACGTTCCCGGCATGGCTCGTTCTGACGGTGATTCTGCTGGCTGCCGACCTGTTTCTGCTGCGTCGGGCTGCCATCGTGGCCGGAGCGGCCCTTGTGGCCTGTGTCGGGCCGATAATGAATTTTGCGCCGCTCAACTTCGGTGCAGGCGTCACCGACAAAGGGGAGGAGGGCGACGAGGCGCAGACGTTCCGGCTGGTCACCTACAACACCTACGAGATGCATGACATCTACGAGGCGAAAACTTCCGAGGGGCAGCCTGATTCCTTTTACCGGGAGGCTATGGCGGAAGGGAAGCGGAACCCGCAACTGAGCTATCTGAACCGTGTTGACGCGCAGGTGCTGTGTATGCAGGAGACGATGATGTGGAACATGAACGCCCGCAATTTCTGCACCCCGGAGCAGGTGGACTCATTCCGGAGGGAATATCCACACGCCACGGAGTATAACGGTGTGAGCGTGCTGACAGCGCTTCCGATGAAGCCGGTGAAGCTGCCCCAGTTCGAAGGGAGCACATCGGTGTCGTGGGCCGCAGGTGAGATCGATATTCAGGGACACACCACACTGGTGGTGAGCGTACATCTGCAGTCTATCGGCTTGGACGACAGCGATAAGGCGCTGTACTATCAGATTACCGAAGGGGAGGGGCGGCACCGGATGGGGGCTGTGCGCCACCGTCTGCTCAGCAAGCTTAACCAGGCATTCAAACTGCGTGCCCGGCAGGCCCGGATGCTCAGGGAAAAGATAGACTCGCTTGGCTACGAAAACGTGATTATAGCCGGTGATTTCAACGACATACCCGACTGCTACGCCATGCGCGTGCTGGCCGGCGACGATTTCAGCAGCGCATTCCGCCGCGCAGGGCGCGGACCCACCATAACCTATCATGTCAACCGCTTCTATTTCAACATCGACCATGTGCTGTATCGCGGCTACATGAAGGCGGTGGGCTACAGGAGGGGCGTATGCCGCAACTCCGACCACTATCCGGTGGAGGTCACCTTCCGGTGGGAGGGCTGACAGCCGGAGGCCGGTTCCGAGGAACCGACACAGGGGACAAAATTCGGCTGATTTTTCAGCTGACCTGACTAAATAGAAAAATATTCACATATTAATTTAATTATAAACCGATTATGAAAACATTTGCAATGGGAATCTGTCTGGCGGCCGTTGCCACAGCCGCGTCAGTTTCATCGTGCGGCAAGCAGGAGCGGCAGAATCCGTTCATGCAGCCTTACAGCAACGAGTTCCAAATCCCCCCGTTCGAGGAGATTCAGATCGCCGACTACGAGCCTGCATTCGATGCCGGCATCGCCGAGGCCAATGCATCGATCGACTCGATTGTGAACAATCCCGAGGCGCCAACCTTCGCCAACACGATTCTGGCTCTCGACAATGTGTCGCCCACGCTTGAGCGCGTTATGTCGGTGCTCATGTCGCTCACCGAGGCCAATTCCACCGCCGAACTGCAGGAGGTGTCGGAGAAGCTGCTGCCGCGCTACAGCACATTCTCTGACGAGATGATGATGAACGCCGGCCTGTTCGACCGCGTGAAGTATCTTTATGACCGCAAGGATTCGCTCGGGCTGGCTCACGACGAGATGCGCGCCCTTGAGCAAACCTACAAGGACTTTGTGCGCAACGGCGCCCTGCTCGACGACGACAACAAGAAAGCCCTCAAGGAGGTGAACAGCCGTCTGTCGAACCTCTACATCAAGTTCAACAAGAATCTCCTTGCCGCCAACAACGCCTTCGAGATTGTTGTGGACAACGAGGCCGACCTTGCCGGAATCCCCTCGAATATCGTTGAAAACGCCGCAGCCGAGGCCAAGGCACGCGGAAAAGAGGGTAAATGGGTGTTCACCCTCCATGCCCCCAGCCGTCTGCCCGTGCTGCAGTATGCCGACAATCGCGACCTGCGCGAAAAGATGTGGAAAGGCTACACCGGCAATGCCCAGAGCGGCGACACGGACAACCGTCCCATAATCGCCGACATCGTCAAGGCCCGTGCCGAGAAAGCCCGTATCATGGGTTACAAGGACTTTGCTTCCTATATGACCGACGCCGTGATGGCCAAGACACCCGAGGCTGCCGAGGCTCTGCTAATGAGCATCTGGAATCCGGCCAAGGCCAAGGTGGCTGAGGAAGTGGCCGAAATGCAGGCCGTTTCGGATGCTGCCGGCAACGACTTCAAGATTGCTCCCTGGGATTACTATTATTTCGCCGAAAAGGTGCGTCAGCAGAAATATGCCATGGATGAGAACGCCATCCGCCCCTATTTCGCAGTAGATTCCGTTGCCAAGGGCATTTTCGCAATGGCCGGCAAACTTTACGGCGTGACTTTCGAGGAGCTTCCCGATGCCCCCAAGTATCATCCCGACGTGAAAGTTTACGAGGCTAAGGATGCCGACGGCAAACACCTTGCCGTGTTCATGACCGACTATTTCACACGTCCCGAAAAGCGTCAGGGTGCATGGATGGAGGAGCTGAAAACCTCCTGGGTCAATGCCGACGGTTCGGTTGAGCGCCCCATCGTCTACAACGTGGGCAACTTCACCAAACCCACCGCCGACGCCCCCGCGCTGCTGTCGATCGACGAGGTGCTGACCATGTTCCACGAGTTTGGCCACGGCCTGCACGGCATGCTGTCGCGCGCACGCCTCAAGAGCCAGAGCGGCACAAAGGTTGACCGCGATTTCGTGGAGTTCCCCTCCCAGTTCCACGAACATTTCGCCTTCCAGCCCGAACTGCTCAAGGAGTACGCCCATCACTACAAGACAGGCGAACTTATCCCTGATTCGCTGGTAGCGCAGATCAATGCCGCATCCAAGCACAACATGGGCTTCATGACCGCCGAACTTTCAGGCGCCGCCCTGCTCGACCTTGCATGGGGTCGCTATAATCCTGAAGGCGATTTCGATGCCATTGAATTCGAGAATGCATATGCACAGAAACTCGGGATGCCTGCCGAACTGACATTCCGTTACCGTTCGCCCTACTTCAAACACATCTTCGGTGACGACGGTTATGCGTCAGGCTATTACACCTATCTGTGGGCCGAGGTGCTTGATGCGGATGCCTTCGAGATGTTCAAGGAGAACGGTGTGTTTGACCCCGCCACAGCCGCCAAGCTGAAAACCGTGCTCGAAAGCGGTGCATCGGAGGATCCCATGGTTCTGTACGAAACCATGCGCGGTCACCGTCCCACCTCCGACGCCCTGCTGCGTCAGCGCGGACTTGCCGAATAAAACCCATCTGCCGGTGTGCAGTAGCTTGCCGGCACGAGGGATACAATATTGATTTTCCAATAGGCGCTGTGTGGCTGATGCCGCGCGGCGCCTTCGGTTTAACCATACCGATGGGTATAATTTTGGACAGGGGAAATAAAGTTGTTGCCAATTTGGATACTTTAATTGTTAAAAATACAATTGTTAATTTTGGAATTCATTGCCGGCGGTTCTTAAACATCGTTTTTTTTGAAGCAGTTTCTCTGACAAACTTTTTTTAATGGCCTCCAGGGCGGTTTAAAAGTTAAATTTTACAGCGTGTTTGCAGTATGAGGTTTGACTTCGTTTAGTGCTGAGGTGTAGGGAGTTGTGCCGAATTGAAATGAAATCGACGTTGTATAATTCTCAGTTTTTTTCTAATTTTGCGGTAGGAAAAACACGGGCAATCCGGCATGATTTGTGCTGTTTTGCGCGCTGTTTTCCGGTTTTACTTTTTTACCACTATTCTATTGCTTGTTTCAACTATGGACTCGAAACCGGAATTGACACGAACCGAAGATTGTGGCATTAAGGTTCACATCGGTTCTCTTATCAGCAATGAATTGCGCCGGCAGCGCCGCCCGGCGGCATGGCTCGCGCAGGAAATTTGCTGTGACCGCACCAACGTCTATAAAATTCTGCGTAAAGGCAGCATTGACACAGAGCTGTTGTGCCGGATTTCGGTAGCTCTCGGTCATGATTTTTTCGCAGAACTGCAGCAGGCGTGCGGTTTTTGTCAGCCAGCATCGAAAGCACAAAGCGTTTAGCCACGCTTACATGCATCGCTGCTATGACATATTCATGTATCTATCTCCTCTTTTAGTTGCCCGCCGGCGTTGCCGGGAGCATTTAAAATTCGCGCCGGAATTCCCAATCGGAATTCCGGCGCGAATTTTTTTTCGAACCTTCCCCGTTACAGTCGATGAAAAAGTATGGAGAAAGAAGAAGTGGAGAAATAAGAGGTGGAGAAAGAATAAAGAAAGAATGGGAGAAAAAGGATGAGGGAGAGGAAAGTAGAATTACTGAATGTAGATGTCAAAATTTAATTGTGCATCGTGCATCATGCATCGTGCATCGAAAATTTGTGAATCGTGCATCATGCATCGTGCATCGAAAATTTGTGCATCATGCATCGTGCATCGAAAATTGTGCATCGAGCATCGAGCATCACTTGTAAATAAACCGGCGGATTGAATGTTTCGGGGTCTTTTCAAATTCGTCGCGGTGAATCTCGAATGCGCTGACACGCGAATATGCAGGGAGCATTTTATTCAAAACAGGCAGATTGTCCATCACCTTCTTCTCGGTTTCGTCCTCGGTGAGCCCCAGTTTGCGCCCCTGGTCATAGTCTGGGTGAACGAGAGCCACGATGCGGCCGTCGCGGTCAACTACAATCGATTCCCCGACCAGAGGGAGGTTATTGAGCTTGACCTCGATCTCCTCAGGATATATGTTCTGCCCCGACGGACCCAGAATCATACTTTTGTTGCGTCCGCGTATGTACACATAGCCGTCGGCATCGATTGTGCACACGTCGCCGGTGTTGAGCCAGCCGTCCTTGTCGAGCGCCTCTGCCGTGGCCTCGGGGTTCTTGTAATATCCCTTCATCACATTGGCGCCGCGCACAAAAAGCACGCCCGGCACGTTGGCGGCATCCTTGCTGGCAATCCGAGCTTCCATGCCGTCCACCATCTTGCCGCATGAGTGCGGGCGCTGGTCCGACCAGTAGCAGTAGGTGAGCAGGGGAGCACACTCGGTCATGCCGTAGCCCACGGTGAATGGGAAACGGATGGTGCGCAGCAGCTCCTCAACCTCCGAACTGAGAGCCGCGCCACCCAGAATCAGCTCTTCGAGTCGGCCGCCGAAAGCGTCGAGCAGCTGTTTGCGGATACGGGAGTAGATGAGGTTGCGCACGCCGGGAATCGCTGTCAGCAGGCGCACCGCAGGTTTGCGGAGCACCGGGAACACTTTCCCCTTGATGATTTTCTCGATAACAAGCGGCACGGTAATCACCAGTTTGGGCTTGACCTGCGCGAACGCTTTCAGCACAATCTGTGGCGACGGTATGCGCCCCAGGAATGTTATATGGCAACCCAGCGCAAGCGGGAAAAGAAACTCGAACACAAGCCCGTACATATGTGCCAGCGGAAGCATGCTCAGCATGCCGTCGCCGGGATGCAGAAACGGAATGTTGTTGATGGCGAATCGGATGTTGCTCCAGAGGTTGCCGTAGGTGAGCATCACCCCCTTTGAATTGCCAGTCGACCCCGAGGTATAGTTGATCAGGGCCACTGTGTCGGGAGCCGGGTCTGCGAACTTCAGGTCGGCCGCGCTCCACGTGGGATGGATGCGGCTGAAAGCCTCATCGAAATTTTCGAGCAGACAGGCAAGCTTGTCGTTCCGGCACACGGCCGGCTCATATCCGGGAATGAGCAGCAATGCCTCCAGTCCCGGCATCCTTTCAGTGTCGAGATTGTCGGCAATCTGCTTTTCGGAGAACAGGATTTTCGCTTCCGAATGGTTGACGAGGTGCTCGATGTTGTCAGGATGGAATTCATGAAGAATGGGCACCACCACGGCGCCGTAGGAGAGTGCTCCCAGAAATGTGGCGGCCCATTCGGCCGAATTGCGCGCGCAAAGTGCCACCTTGTCGCCGGTTTTTATGCCCGCTGACGAAAGCATCATGTGGATGCGCGCTATCTTGCCGGCGAGCTCTCCGTAAGTGGCCGTGCTGCCGTTGAAGTCCGAGAGTGCCGGAAGGCGGCTGTTGTCGGTTATACTGCGTTGCAGAGTCTGGAATAGTTGATTCTGTGGCATTGTAGGATGTAAAATCGTATTATTTGAACGGATGTTAGTCACCCCGTTATGTTCTGTGATTCAAATCGCTGGTGCTGTGCGGCTCATTTAAACAAATTAACCAAACACATTTCTATTATAACAAAAAATTTCGTTACTTTGTCAGAGCATAGAGGCTGAAAAACGTGCCTCCGGATGCCCTTTATATCCACAAAAGTAACAAAACGAAACAAAAAATACAATTATGAAGAGCAAATTACTCGCTATTGCGGCCGGTGCGCTGCTTGCGGCGTGCAGTGCCGCGGCCGCCACAGACACGTATAAAATCTCTGCCACCATGCCCGAGGAGTTCGACGGGCTGACGGCATATCTGGTTAATTTCGATACCGGAGAGAAGATGGATTCGGCTGTGGTTGCCGACAGCCGGGCGCTTTTCAACGGCACCGTTGCACAGCCTGCCCTGGCACGCCTCATCGTCGACGGCAACCGCATGGGTTCGCTCATCGTTGAGCCGGGCGAGATTGTTGTTGACAAAGGCCGTGTGGCCGGTACGCCGCTTAACAAGATCAATGCCGATATGCAGGCATACAGCCGCGAGCTTGGCGAACGTTTCCGCGCTCTTCCCGACGACAGCGCTTCGGTGGCCGCTCAGCAGGCCATCATGGCCGAATATGAGGCATACACCGATTCGCTTTTCAAGGCCAACGTGAACAACCCCGTGGGTTATGCACTGTTTATCGACATGGCCTATTCGCTCTCGCTCGACGAGCTGCAGGACATGCTCAAGCAATATCCCGTACTCAAACAATATAAGCGCGTAGAGAAGCTGCTGGCAGCCGCCGTTAACAAGCAGGCTACCCAGCCGGGCAACAAATTCGTGGATTTCACCATCCAGAACGATTCCGTGAAGCAGAGCCTGAGCGACTTTGTCGGCAAGGGCAAGCCTGTGCTCGTGGATTTCTGGGCAAGCTGGTGCGGCCCGTGCATCCGCGAGACAAAAGTAATCAAGGAGATTCTTGAGGAATATGGTCCGCAGGGACTCGAAGTGCTTGGCGTGGCCGTGTGGGATGAACCGCAGAACACGGTGAATGCCATCAAGCAGCATCAGCTTCCCTGGCCCCAGATCATTAACGCACAGACAGTGCCAACCGACCTGTACGGCATTTCCGGCATCCCATGTATCCTGATAATCGGTCCTGACGGCACGATTCTCAGCCGCGACAAGCAGGACAGTGAGCTGAAAGCCGACGTGAAGGCCGTTATGGAGGGCACGCTCACTCCCGCCACATTCGCTGCTCCGGCTGCCCCTGCTGCCCCTGCCGATTCAGTTGCCGCCGGTAAATAACCGCCGGACAATCCATGGAGTAAGCACAGCTGCCAGAGCCACTCCCGCGCCGTCGGCCACGAAATCGAGCCAGTCGGCGCTGCGCCCCATCCGCATGGCGTCCTGCGCCAGTTCTATGGCACCCCCGAAAAGCGCGCATCCCACTGCCGCAAATATCGTAAACCGCATTCTCTGCGCCGGATTCCATCGGATCCGGCGCTTTCTGTACGTGCCGTCACGGTCAAGATAGACCATGAAGAACAGACCGCCGAACATGCACGCATGCACCACCTTGTCGGCCCCCGGAAACAGCTTCATGCCGGTGCTTGGAAGCGGGTCGGGGGCCAGCGTGAGCCATAGGATTGCCAGGATTGTGAGTATGGTCAGAGTGCCTGCGGGCAGACGGGTGATTGCTGCGCCGAGGCGCGGGAAAAGAGGCTTGTAGTTGGCGTTCATTTATGCTTGCGTGCTTTTGTGACTGACGGGGCAAAGTTAGTAATATATGTGTAAAATTTCCTTAAAGGCCTCTGCGATTTATGCCGAATATTTGTATATTTGCAATTGGATATAGTGTGGCATAAAAGGCTCATCGGGCTCTCTCCGCATCCACCCCGAAGTCTTGCCGACTATCGCTTTGCAGGCCAAAGGCTTGCACCTGAAGGTCCTTTAGGGCCGTTTCATCATATATGCCCTCCATCCTCTTTCTCCCGCCCGGCCATGCTATGGGGCATCTGTGCCGAGCCTCCTCCAAGCCAATAAAAAAACAACATAAATGACAGGTAAATGGAATTATTTACCCCTGACACAAGAAGAACAGAAGATAGAGACGGCGCTGGCACAACGCTACGCGTCGTGTCCGCCTGTGAGCCAGCTGCTTGTGCAGCGTGGAGTGACTTCGGTGGAGGAGGCCGACAGATTTTTTAATCCGAGGCTCAAGAACCTTCACGACCCCTACCTCATGCCCGACATGGACAAGGCTGTGGAACGGCTCAACCGTGCCATGGGGGCCAAAGAGAAGATCATGGTTTACGGCGACTACGACGTTGACGGCACAACCGCTGTCGCGCTGGTCTACAAGTATCTCAGCAACTTCTACTCGAATATCGACTATTTCATACCCACCCGTTATGAGGAGGGATATGGAATATCGAGCGAGATTATCGACGATTTTGCCGGTCAGGGCGTCAAACTCGTTATTATCCTCGACTGCGGCATCAAGGCCAACGAGGAGATTGCCCATGCGCGTGAGCATGGCATAGACTTCATCATATGCGACCACCACGTGCCTGATGAGGAGCTTCCGCATGCAGTGGCCATCCTGAATCCGAAGATGCCGGGTTCCACCTATCCGTGCCCGCATCTGTCGGGATGCGGCGTGGGCTTCAAGTTCATGCAGGCGTTTGCTCAGAGCAACGGCATTGCGCAGGGTGAACTCGAGGGGATGCTTGATCTGGTGGCTGTCTCGATTGCCGCCGACATAGTGCCGATGGTCGATGAGAACCGTATCATGGCATATTACGGCCTGCGTCGCCTCAACACCAATCCCAACATGGGCTTGCGTGCCATTATCCGCATCTGCAACCTTACCAACCGCGAAATCACCATCTCGGATGTGATTTTCAAGATAGGTCCGCGCATCAACGCCTCCGGACGCATGCAGAGCGGCAAGGCGGCCGTGGATCTGCTCGTTTCGCGCGACATAGCCGACGCCTACGAGCGCGCCAAGGACATCGACCAGTATAACCGCGACCGCAAGGAGCTTGACAAGCGCATCACCGAGGAGGCCAATGCCATCCTTTCAAAGCGGCATGAGGCCGAGAGCGACAAAAAGACCATAGTAATCTTCAATAAGGACTGGCACAAGGGTATCATAGGCATAGTAGCCTCCCGCCTTACCGAACTTTACTACAAGCCCGCCGTGGTGCTGACGCTTGTCAACGGCCTGGCCACCGGTTCGTCCCGTTCGGTGCAGGGGTTCGACATCTACAGCGCCATCGACTCCACCCGTGATCTGCTTGAAAATTTCGGCGGCCACACATATGCAGTGGGGCTGTCACTGAAGGAGGAGAATATCCCCGAATTCACACGGCGTTTCGAACAGTATGTGGCCGACAATATCCTCCCCTCGCAGCTGTCGCCGCAGCTTGAAATCGATGCGTTCCTCACCTTCTCGGAGCTTACACCCGAATTCCTGGCCACTTTGCGCAGGTTCAATCCTTTCGGGCCGGGCAACCAGAAGCCGGTGTTCTGCACCCGCAACGTCATGGACTTCGGAACGAGCAAGCTTGTCGGGCGCCAGATGGAGCACATAAAGCTCGAACTGGTAGATGACACTTCCGGCAAGGTGATCAACGGTATCGCTTTCAACAAGTCGGAACTGTTCGACCGCATTCATGCCGGAGGTCGCTTCGACATCTGCTATACCATCGAGGACAGCAAGCATCGCGGCAGCGGCAGCATAAACACCATTCAACTTCAAATCAAGGAAATCCACATGAAGGATGTGGACAAAGACTGACGCGCCACACCCGTACAGGTTGACGCGCCCGCTTACGCCACAGCCATGAATTCCGATCTATCCGGCGATATAATGTCGACGATGCTCCGCGTGCTCAAAAAGCACTGGGGCTACGATGCGTTCCGTCCGATGCAGGCTGAAATTATACGGTCGGTGCTGGACGGACACGACACGCTTGGCCTGATGGCCACCGGCGGTGGAAAATCCATCACCTTTCAGGTCCCGGCGCTGCTTATCTACGGGCTGACCATAGTGGTCACGCCGTTGATTTCGCTGATGAAGGACCAGGTGGACAACCTCCGCGCGCACGGCATAACGGCGTTTTTCATGCACAGCGGCCTGACGCCACGCGAGAATCGCCTCATTCTCGACAAATGTCGTCTGGGGAAGGCGCGCATCCTCTATGTATCACCCGAAAAGCTGCAGAGCAAGAGTTTTGTGGGCGAACTGGCGCGGCTGCCTGTGAAGTTTATTGTGGTCGATGAGGCGCACTGCATATCGCAGTGGGGCTATGATTTTCGGCCATCCTATCTGCAGATCATTTCGTTGCGCAGGCAGTTTCCCGACGCGCCTGTGCTGGCTCTGACGGCATCGGCCACTCCGGATGTGGTGACGGATATCGCAGCCCAGCTTGGATTCCGGGACGGTCACAACGTATTCCGCCTCAGTTTCAACCGCACCAACATCAGTTACGTGGCGCGCTACTGCTCGCTGAAGGAGGAGCAGCTTGTGCATATCCTGCAGCGTGTGCCGGGTTGCGGCATCGTGTATGTGCGCTCGCGTAAACGGGCAAAGACACTGGCCGACACGCTGTGTGCGGCCGGCATAACGGCGGAATTTTATCACGCCGGGCTGCTGCCCGAGGAGAAGGACGAGCGTCAGAACCGCTGGAAGGCTGACACAACGCGCGTCATGGTGGCCACCACTGCTTTCGGTATGGGTATCGACAAGCCGGACGTGCGCATTGTGGTGCATTTCGATGCCCCCACGTCGCTTGAGGAATATTATCAGGAAGCGGGACGTGCCGGGCGCGACGGCAAGGAATCGTATGCCGTGGCGCTGGTGTCTGATTCCGACAAAGGAGTGCTTACCCGGCGTCTCAACGACTCTTTTCCGCCCAAGGATTACATACGCCAGATCTACGACCGCGTGTGCGTTTTCAACAACGTGGCGATGGGCGAGGGGTTCCAGTTGCTTTGCGAATTTAATTTCGACAAATTCTGCGAACGTTACCGTCTGCAGCCCGCGCCTGCGCGGAGTGCGCTGAAGATACTGACGCAGTGCGGCTACATTGAATATATAGAGGAGATTTCCACGCGGTCGCGCCTGATGGTGCTTATGAACCGCAATGAACTGTATTCGCTCCGTCTGGACGATGAGTGCGAGCGCGTGTTTCAGGCGGTGCTCCGCAGCTACACCGGCATCTTCGCCGATTACGAGCATGTGAGCGAATCGCTCATAGCATCCGGACTCGACCTCACCGAGCGCACCGTCTATGAAAATCTGCTGAAGCTCGGCCGCATGAAGGTGATAAGCTACGTGCCGAGGAAAACCACACCATATGTAATGTTCACCCGCTCGCGCGATGATTCGCGCCACCTTGTGTTTCCTGTCAAGGTGTACGAGGAGCGGCGCCGGCAGATGGAGATGAGAATTGCCGCCATGAAGCGCTTCCTTTTCGATGGGAGCACATGTCGTGTGTCCACCCTGTTGCGCTATTTCGGCGAGACCCCCGGCAATGATTGCGGCAAATGTGATGTGTGTCGCGATGCAGCCCGTGAAAGGAACGCCTCGCGAGGCTCCCTTGAAGCTGCAGATGTAGATTACGACGCAATGATTGCCTATGCTCTGGGCAATGCGCGGAGCGGCATGACAATGGCTGAACTTGCCGGGTATCTGCGTGTCGGTCCGGACATTGTGGCACGGGTTCTGCGTCGCTTGCTTGATGATGACAAGGTGCGGCTTGACCATGCAACAGGCTGCTTCCATCTGCACTGATTGCCTTATGACACGGGGCGCAGAGAGCGGCTTGACGGCTTAAACACTATTTAAACTCTTTTAGTGCAATGGTATTCAACGAGCGGCGTATTATATTGTTATACATATAAAGAACAAAAAAGGGGTGCAACGGACCGGTGGTCCTGATGTACCTCAGCAATCTAACATCCCTCGTCCTTTTTATCGAGTAGTGATACTGGGTACTAAGGCTCTCATAAATAAATAGTTGAAACGTGAGGAGGCTGTGCCTGAGAATGGCGCAGCCTCCTTTCGTCGGTCATGCCGCAATCATTTTCACCCAATTGTAGGGTCGCGACCTGTCGCGACTGCAACCCAGTAAATTTCTACCTACTACTTTGTAAATTCCAATTGAAGAGCGCGGGCTAATCCACCGGCAGGCAGTCGCGACAGGTCGCGACCCTACAATTGGATGGCTTCAGGATTTTGCGTAAGCTGGCAAGCTCCTCCCCATAGTATCGCCTCCGGCGATAGCATCCGCGCGTTCTACAAGGTCCGGTAATGCCATTCGATTTTGCAGTAGGGGTTCTGCAACACCCCCCGTACAGGGGTGAGCGACTGCAAATGGGGGATGTGGGCAACGGTGGTGTGACGCTTTTTTATTGGTCTGGCTGAAATAATGAAGAACCTGAAAAAAGGCGAAAAGTTTAGTTTGTAAGGCTTGTTTAACTTTATTTAACGAATAGGGGGGGTAAATAGCGAATTATTGTTTAATTTCGTGACATAATCAATACAATTTATTGAACACAGTACAAATTTATCTCACTATTTTATCACACTATGAATTTCTTCAAAACAATCAGCAAAGCCATGCTTGTGGTTATGGCAGTAGCCATTCCCTTCACATCCAATGCCAATGAAACAAAAGGGAAACCTAACGTCCTGATCGATTATTTCTGGCGTCCCGCCAACATCCCGTTCAGCGCGGCCGAACAGCTCCGCAGCTATGTGATGGAAGGTATCACCAACACAAACCGTGTGGAACTTATCGACGTAGACTCGCAGGATGCCCTTGCAATCGAGGCTTCGCGCCGCGAGGCAGGCGTTGATGCCGGCGATGATGCAGAGCGTCTGAAAGTGATGTCGCAGCAGGGTGCCAACTTCCTGATCCAGGGCCGTATCGCATCGCTCAACATCGAGGAGAAAACCACCGACGACGGCAGCAAGTATTACACCGGTCAGCTCTCCTACACCCTCAAGGCCATCAATCCCAACGACGGCAAGCTTGTGCTCACCAAGACCTTCAAGCATGGTGGCGAACTCCTGAACATGGAGACCTCCAACACCCCCGACGAGGCTGTGACCAAGGTGTGCCGCAGCGCCGTGAAGAGTGTTGTGCCCTTCATTCAGGAAGCCTTCCCGCTTTATGGTACTCTCCTGGAATGCAACGAAGTGAAAGGTGACAAGGTCAACTCAGTGTATATGAGCCTCGGCGCCGCTCACGGTGTAGCCGAAAAGGATCGTTTCGAGGTATGCATCGTTCGTGAAATCGCAGGCCGCAAGTCTACAAAGGCTATCGGCGAATGCGAAATTGCGTCGGTTGACGGCGATGACATCTCCTCTGCAAAAATCAAGAAGGGCAACAAGGAGATCAAGGCAGCTGTGGATGGTGGTCAGACCATCGTATTCAAGTCAGTTCCCAAGAAAGAGAACGTGTTCAGCGGATTCAAGCTCTGATATATGACATATACGAGATTCCTAAACCTCGTCGCTATAATTCTGTGCTGCGCCATTACGGGCGCGGCACAGAATTACAGTGACGATGTTCAGTTTGTAAGCGGCGACGAGAACACCGTCACGGTGACCGCATCGGCTGTGGCTCCGAAGAAGAAGGATGCCGAGACGCTTGCCGCACAGTCGGCGTTCAACTGCCTGATGCATACAGGTGTGGCCGGCCTGAAGGACGGCAATCCCATACTTTCGGAGACCAAACGCGATTACGATTACCGGTTTTTCAATGAAGGCCGGTATATCACGTATATTATAGGTGCGCCCAAGACGCTTTCAACCAAGAAGGTAGCCGGGAATCAGCATGCCACCGTCACTCTGACCATCAACCTCAAGACTTTGCGTGCCGACCTGACGCGCAACCGGCAGGTGTTCTCGCCGGCATGGGCCGATGCCAAGAAGCAGGAACCTACCTCGGCGCTGAATCCCACGATTGTTGTGGTGCCTTACACCGATTCGTCCGACGGCTACAGCTACGAGGCTATGCGCACGCGCATAGAGAACAATCCGGTGGAGCGGTACGCAGTGGAGCGTATGGCCGAAGCTTTTCAGAATCACGGCTTCAAGACACGCGATTTCATTGCCCAGCTGCAGAATTCCAAGAACCGGGATGTGTTGCGCGACGGCACACAGGCCGACGGAGCCACTATGATGGTGCGCGAGTTGCCGGGCGATATCGTGGTGACCGTGGGATTGCGCACCCAGTCGCAGGGCAACACCACACGCGTAGGCCTCGACACCCGCGCTGTGGAGAAACAGACTGCCGGGCGCCTTGCCACAAAAACGTTTGAGAGCGGCTACTACCATACCACCGACACTGCGTTTCTCGTGCGTGAGGCCATCAAGCAGATTGAGGACGGATTCTTCTCGCAGCTTGCAGCCTCGTTCGAGCAGATGATCAACAAGGGGCGCGAGGTGCAGCTTGACCTCAACATCTCCGAGACAGTCTCTGACTGGGATTTCGAGCAGGACGGCCCCGCCTCAGGCGAATATTTCAAGGATGCCCTTGACGAATGGCTGAGGGCCAATGCCTTCCACGGCATCTACGACATGAGCCGGAGCACCGACAAATATATCAGCGTCTCCATCAACGTGCCTCTCTGGAATGCTGCGAAGAACCGCACCTACACGTTGTCGAACTTTGGCAGCGACCTGCGTAAATTCTTCAAGCAGCACCTGGGTGAGGATTACAAGGCCAACGTGACCGCCATGGGGCAGAGCATGACAGTAATTATAGAATAATATGGTCATGAAAAGATTCAGACAATCCGTTTTTGCGTTGCTGCTCCCGGCGTTGTTGGCCGGAGAGGGTATGTGTGCGCAGGAAAACGCCATCAAGTTCAATCTCCTGCCGATGGAGAGCGATGAATTGCCCGCGGCCACCGTATCTACGCTGAGCCGCAAGCTGGCCACGGCGCTCGACCGTTCACAGGCATCCACCGAAGATGCCTACAACGTGTTTGCCGTGCGTCCGGTAATCACTCTTACCGATGCGGCCGAAACCGAGGGGATGATCCGCGAGGTGGCGCGTGTGGCGGCCGACATGACCATATCCGCGTTCAACACTGTCGACGGCACCGTTTACCATTCGGTGACCGTCCCGCTAAAAGGCACAGCCACCGGTGGCAAGGAAGCGGCAATGAAGGCCATGGCCAACTCCATGAAGCCCACCGACCCTGTATATGTGCGCTTCGTGCGCACGGCACGTACGCGTATCAACGATTATTACGCGGAAAACTGCGGCCTGATAATCGAACAGGCCCGCAAGCTGATGACACTGCAGAGGTATGCGGAAGCCGCCAATTATCTTTCGGGTGTGCCCGCATCCGTGGCGTGCTACGATCAGACGTCGGTGTTGCTCGAGGAGATTGCCCCCTATCTCAATCAGGCTCCCGACACTGTGGTGGTGGAGCATGTGGTTGAGGTGCCTGTGGAGCATATCGTGGAGGTCCCGGCTGAACCCGACACCGTGGTGGTGGAGAAAGTGGTGGAAAAGGTGGTGGAGCGTCCGGTCTATGTAGAGCAGCCCTCTGTGCCCGTAATCCGCAACACTCCTTCCGCTCCATCGGCGCCGCGTCCGAAAATAACAATCGACGGCACTGAACTTGATTTTGTGGTAACCGCATGCACCGGCGACATTTCGCGCGGACGCATAACCATAACAGCAAGAATCACCAATACGGATGCCCGCAACAGCAAGCCGTACGTGTACTTCAACACTGCCATTACAGACAGCGGCACGGAACTTACTGACCTCATCATAAAGGAGCGCAACTATCGTAGCGGAAACGTCTCGATGCCCGACGGAGTGCCTGTGACAGTGACGTTTGAAATAACCGGCGTGCGGCAACAATACGCCATGCTTTCATACGTTGATATAAGTGTACGCTCCATCAAGGTATCAATACGCAATCTGGCCGTGAAGTGGCAATAACAACAATGGAACCATGAAAAGATTACGCCAAACAGCACTGTTGCTTCTCTCCATTGTGGCTCTGCTGTGCACATCCGCACAGGCCGAGGACAAGGTCGTTGAGAAGAGTGCCAAAAAGATACCTGAATGGCTCACCGGAGCGGCCGACGGCTTTCTTGTCGTCACTGTCGAGGCTCCGTCGATAGCCGATGCCCAGAGGCTTGCCCTCGATGAGGTGACGGAACGCATAATCCGCTCGGTTGCAAGCAATGTGAGTGTGGATCAGCGCACCGAACTCTCCGAGACCGTTACCAATGGCTCCGTAAGTTCCTCCACCGATACGTACACGCGCAACTCGCGCATCCGTTCGGCCAATCTGCCATTCCTCAAGGGGATATCCCTTTCGAAGGTGGCCGATGTCTATTGGGTGAAACTGCGCGACAAGCAGACAAAGGCCGAACGCTATGAGTATTCGGTGAAGTATCCCTATACCCGCATGGACCAGCGTATGCTCCAGGCGGAATTTGAGGAACTCGAAGCTGAAAAGGATTCCGAACTTACAGCCCTTGAACAGAAGCTTGACAACATCACTTCGCTTGATGACATCAGCGCCGGCATAGCCGGTTGTGATGCGTTGGCGGAATACTTTGTCGACAACGTGCGTGCAGCCAAGGTGAATGCCTTGAAGGCGCGCTACAACGGGTTGTACAAGACTGTTGGCGTTCTTGCAGCTGTCACCGGCAACGGAACTGCCGAGTGCGCGCTCAGCGTGAACGGCAACGCAGTGCGCAGCGGACTGGTGCCTACAGTCACCTCCAATTGCGCTTCGAATATCAATGTAGTTCCCACCGACGGGACCTACCGCATAACCTACGATACCTCAGACTGTCTGCCGGATGAGGACAACTACCTGACTGTGTCGTTCCGCGTGCGCGGCAAGCGCGTGGAGCACCGCATATCGCTCAACGGCGGAGGTATGCAGTCCGGTAAATTCTCTGTAGTGCCGGAAGGGAGCGTGGTTCTCACGGCCGACACCGTGGCCGTGGAGTCCGGCATCATAACCGGCCTGGACATACGTCTGACACTCAACAACCGGGGAACCACCGATTTCGGCGTGAAGTCGCTCGAACTGAATGTCCCGGGACTTGCCGCCCCCGTCATCATAGATGATATCGATGCCGAGTATACCTCCCGCGGACTTGTGAAAATCAACTGCCGCGTGCAGGGCGACATACGGCTCGCTCAGCAGCCCGCGAACGCATCGCGTATGCTTTCCGGACGCATCATGCTTGTCAACCCTCTCACAGGATCGGTGGTAAGCACCCGCCTCTCCCTCCCGTTTACCAGGAACTGGTAAACACATTTTTAATCATAAACCAACAATATCATTGTCATGAAAAGAATCATCACTCTCATCGCGGCCATGTTCCTGTTGATGGTCGGAAATGTAGATACAATCAGTGCCCAGCAGCTTACAAAACAGCAGGAAAAAGCGCTCCAGAAGGATGTGAAGAAACGTGTGAAGGAACTCAAGAAGGCCGGCTGGGAACCTCTTGCAAGCACCCAGACCCTCGACTATGCGTTGCTCAAATACCGTACATACATTGAATCGGACGAGGACAACCGCATTCCCATCACGGGTATCGCAATCGGCCGCAACAACAAAATCGGCCGTGAGAACGCCATCCATTCAGGTATCACAAGCTATGCCGGACGTGCAAAGGCTCAGGTAGTGGGCAAAATGAAATCGGTTATATCGTCCGACGCCAACAACAGTTCGCAGGAGGAGATTGACCGCTTCGGAGCTGCCTATGAATCGGGCGTGAATACCCGCATCGCAGGTCTTGTGAAAGAGCACTTCGTCCTTGTCCGCACAGCCAAGGATGGCTCCAAGGAGTACAACGTGTTCATGTCGATCGACGAGACAGCCGCCCGCAAGGCACGTGAGGAGGCTGCGCGCAAGGCCAAGGAACAGGCATCGCTCGGCGAACTCTCCGAAATGGTTGAAGAGTTCATCGGCGAGCCGGTTGCCCCCGACGAATAATATTATCTATCAGACAAATACATGAGACTCAGACATCTCCTACTTATTGCGGTGCTTGCCCCCGTTGCGGGGCAAGCTTCGCAGCCTTTCGACGATTTCGATGCGTTTATCACCGGCAGTATGAAGGATTTTGATTCGTTCATCACGGAGGCCAACCGCGAGTATCTCGACTTCATGCGCAATCCCTGGAAAGAATATCAGGGAGAGAAACCTGTGGAGAAACGCGTAACGCCGGAGCCTGACAAAGCTCCCGTGTTCAATCCGCAATCGCAGGAGAGCAAGGAGCCGCCCAAGCAGTTGACCATCCGTGAGATTCTTGACCTCACCTCGGCCGAAGGTAAGCAGGGGAAAACGGTGGATGCCACGCCGGTGTTCAGTGTGCCGGAACAGTCGGTAAAGCCTGAGCCTCAGCAGCCTGTCTCGCCCAAACCGACACCTAAAAAGCCGTCCCAACCCAAGAAAGTCATAATCCGCGATACAATCAAGGCGCAGCAGCCCGCGCCTGTATCGCCCACAAAACCAGCGCCGGTAAAACAGACTCCCGTACAGACCGCGCCGGCAACACCTGTGAAGCAGACTCCCGAAACCCCGGTGACGAAGCCGGTAAGCAAGCCTGTGAGCAGACCGGTAGCAACGCCTTCACAGCCACGGCGTCAGGAGCCGCTGTATGCCGGCGGAGAGGGACGCAGACGTGTCAATTTCTATGGGATAGATTATTATGTGAGCGACGGTCTCGACCATGCCATAACCCTTTCAGGAGTAAACGAAAAGGCTGTTACGGCCGCCTTCGAGTCGCTGTATACATCTGATTACAAGCCGCTGCTCGAAGATCTGCGCACACTCCGTGCCAACGACCTGCACAACGACTGGGCTTTGTATCTGCTTGTCAAGCAGATTGCCGAGATGTTCGCCGGACGCGACGAGAGCGTGGTGATGCGGCAGTTCCTGCTCAATTCGCTTGGATTGCGTGCACGTGTGGCACGCGTGGCCGATACAGGGCGCCTGTCGCTCATGGTGGCTCCGTCCGTGCAACTGTACGGATGTCTTTATGTCACCGAAGGTGGGACACGGTTTTATGATGTAGAGGCTTCCAAACCGTATGCGTTCTATATGTGTCCCAAAGAGGCGCCTGATGCAAAGCGTAAAATCGATATGAGCATGGCGCAGATGCCCCGTATGGGCGCCGCCCGTAAATCCGCCACCCGGACCGCCCCTCGCTATGGCACAACAGTGCAGACCACAGTGCCTACGCAGAAGATGGAATTCTACACCCGCATACCTCAATGCGATTACAGCGTGTACGCCAACGCGCAGGTCGACAGTGAGTTCGCCGAGCGGCTGCTTTCATCTTTACGCCCAGCCATCGAAGGCAAGAATGAAAAGGATGCTGCCAACATCCTTCTCGACTTCTGTCAGAATGGATTTGAATACGCCACCGACCCCGAGCAGTTCGGCTATGAAAAGCCGTTTTTCGCCGAAGAGCTGTTCAATTATCCCAAATGCGATTGCGAGGACCGCTCCATCCTCTACCGTTATCTCGTGAAATCGCTCCTTGGCCTTGATGTGGTACTGCTGGATTATCCAAACCACATAGCCACGGCCGTGAAATTCGCGGGCGATTATTCCGGCGATCATGTGATGGTTAATGGGCGGAAATATCTTGTGTGCGATCCCACCTACATGGGTGCATCCATAGGTATGGCCATGCCTCAGTTCAAAAATGTGGCGGCCAACGTGCTGAAATATTAATCGCTACATCACACAAAGCAGGGACGTCCGACGTAGGGCGTCCCTGTTTTGTGTGATGGAGTATGATGTCTCGGGGTTATGATTGAAGGCTGTCCTTCTGCGATAGATAAAGTTCGCAGGCCTGGGAAAGCTCGTCGTACCATTCCTTTCCGAAACGCTCTGTTAGCGGTCCGCGGAGGAACTGGTAAAGGCGGATTCCCTTTTTGCGGCCATTTGCCACGGCATCGCGGCAGATTTTCCACCGGTGGTAGTTCACGGCTGTGAAAGTGGGGTAGGTGGTGAGGCGGAGCGGATAAAGTGAGCATGATGCCGGCTTCTTGAAGCCGGTCTTGCCTTCGCGGAACGCCTTTTCGAGGGCGCAGAGGCAGATTCCCCCCGGTGCGTAGCAGGTGAAGGCACAGTTGCGCCCGTCAAGGATGGTGGTCACGAGGTCGCCCTCCTGATCCACATATGCCACGCCGTTCTGACGCACCTCCTCAACGGCGCGGGGAAGCATCTCGGGTTCGACAACCGGGAGTGCCTCCTCGATTTTTGCCACTTCATCAATGGTTACGGGAGCTCCGGCATCGCCTTCGATGCAGCATGCACCGAGGCATTTTTCGAGGTCGCAGCAGAAGAACTCTTCGGCAAGATCGAGAGTGACAATGGTGTTCTGAATCTGGAGCATCATGGCTCGGCAGTGACTGTTTTAGCGTTTGACTGTTCGGTTTGTTTTGGGAGATGCACGTCGAGTTGCGGGAACGGGAAGTGTATGCCGAACTTGGGCAGCTCGTTGTAGAATGCCTCGTTGTAGTAGTAGAACACATCCCAATAGTCCTGTGTCTTTGTCCAGGCACGTACAGTAAGGTCCACGCTCGATGAGGCCAGAGAGTCTACAAATACGCGCGGAGTGAAATTTGGCTTGGGCACAAGTGCCAGAATCTGGGCATCGTGTTTCTCTTCCCATTCGGCAAGAGCCTTGCGTGTTTTGCGGTGACGGTGCAGCAGGCGGTCCATGAGTGAACGGGGGGCTTCCTGGTCGCTCGCTGTTCCGGATTGCTCGCCGGTTGCTTCGGTTGTGCCGTCCTCGGCGACAACCGGAGTGAGACGTCCTTGGCTGTCGTCTTCCGGTTTGAGCACACGTGTGTCGTTCTCGAACATGTCGAGAATGGCCTGACGTGCGGCGTTGACATCATCGCCGTAGGAGATTGACACCGTCCACGACACGCGGCGATAAGCCTCGCGCGTCCAGTTGTTCACGCTGCCGGTGGACAGGCCGCCGTTGGGGATGGAGATGGATTTATTGTCGTAGGTGGTGATTACGGTGAAGAAAATCTGAATCTCCTTTACCGTTCCGGCGTACCCCTGAGCCTCGATGTAGTCGCCGATCTTATAGGGCTTCAGCAGCAGAATCAGCACGCCTCCGGCAAAGTTCTGGAGGGTGCCGCTCAATGCCATACCGACGGCCACGCCAGCCGAGGCGAACAGTGCAAGGAACGAGGTGGTCTCTATGCCGAGAATGCCGATTACGGTGACTACAAGTATGAAATACAGCACCATGTTGATCAGGCTCAGCACGAATGTGGAGAGCGACCGGTCGATGCCGCGGCGCACGAAGATTGCGGCCACAACGCGGTAGATTTTCTTGATTATGAACCGGCCTACATAGAACACCACAATGGCTATGGCCAGATTGATGGCGAAATTGACCGATGATTCGGCCAGACGGTTCAGAAGGTCCTCGAGCGACATGGATTTTAGCTCGGCTACCTCTTTGGAGATTTTGCCGGCTTCGGCGGCTGCCGCGTCCCCTGAGCCGGAGCCCATGCCGGGAAACACGGATTGCAGGGTTATAAGGTTTGGCAGAATGTTGTGAATCATTAGCGACAGTTAAAACGTGGATTGCTGTGACATGTGGGCTGCCCTGAGCAGGTGCCCGGTTATTCTACAAACAACGCCGAGGTCACTTCGGTTGCCCAGTCAAGGTTGGTGTAGTTGTTTTTTGTCTCCATGTCGGTTTTTGACAGGGGGATGTAGGTTGTAAGTCCTGAATGGTGGTCGACTTTCACCTCATAGATCAGCATGCCGCCCCAGATGTAGGGGGTGGCTGCTTCATAGAGCACGCATGCGCTCATGGCGGCGTCGAAATCGGCCATCTGCTCAGGAGTGGCGATCTGTTCCACGGTGTGGCGCAGGTCGAAGTATAGGTTGTAGTTTGTGCGGTCGTTAGGGTTCACATACTGCTGCACTGCCGCGCGGTCGGGCACGGAAGTTGCAGAAGAATATATCCCTTTCACCACCTGTGCGAGATTGTCGAGCCCGTCGGTGCTGATGACCGACATGGTGTTGGTGCGGTCCTCGCGTTCAAAGGCGTTGAAGTAATTGAATGTCTCGGTAGCGGCAGCCACAAGATCTGGATTATCGGGCATGAGATAGCGCAGGGTGCGGTCGTAAGGCATGCCTTGCGACGGGAGTTCCGACGCCGAAGCCACTATGCATGGTGTGGCATGGCGGAGCTGATAGGCCACTTCCACACCGCTCATGAAGCAGCAGTCGAAGTAGACATAGTCGAAGTTCTGGTTGGCCAGCACATCGGCCAGCACGGTGGTGTTCATCCACCAGTGTCCACCGTTGGGATTCTGGTGGCCTCCGAACGAGCGCTGCGGAGCTTTCTGCTCCTTCCCGTTCTCAAGCCATCCGCTTCCGTGTCCCCAAAGGATGAGGCCGTAGTTTTCGGCGGGGGCGAATGCCTTTACGTCGGTTATTACCTGCAGCATGGCATCCTTTTCAACTGGAATGAGTTCGGCCGGATATTCCTTGAGGATGGTGATTCCTTCCGGAGTGATTTCCTTGAGGGCGGGCGTGCCGTTCCAGGGATAATGGAACACAAGCAGCCTGTTGGCCCCGAGCAGCCCGTTGGCTGCTGCGGTTTTCATCTCTTCGAGGTCGTCGGTGTCGTAGTGGTATGAGGTGTAGCCCAGATTGTTGTGGGCAGACATGTAGACCATCACGGTGCGTTTGCCTGTGGCCGTTGGCGGTTCAGGTGGAGTAGGCTCGTCCGGCTTGCTGTCGGAACAGCCGGCGAACCCGCAGCAAAGGCAGATGGCGGTGAATATGTTGATGAAATATTTCAGGAGCATGTGTAAAATATGGGGGTCAGCGTTCGGCACGCATGGCGTTGTTGAGGAAATCGTCGTAGGCCAGTTTGAGGCCGTCGCGCAGTTCGGTGGAATAGGTCCATCCGAGTTTGCGGCTTTTTGATACGTCAAGCAGCTTGCGTGGTGTGCCGTTCGGTTTGGATGTGTCCCAGAGGATCCGTCCGGTGAAGCCCACCACCTCAGCCACCATTTCGGTGAGTTCCTTGATGGTGAGTTCCTTGCCGGTGCCGGCGTTCACTGTCTCGTTGCCGGAATAGTGGTTCATAAGAAACACGCATAGGTTGGCCAAGTCATCGACATAGAGGAATTCGCGCAGCGGACTGCCGTCGCCCCAGCATGTCACCTCGTCGCGCCCCTCGGTTTTAGCCTCGTGAAAGCGGCGGATCAGGGCCGGCACCACATGCGAGTGGGTGGGGTGGTAGTTGTCGTTGGGGCCGTAGAGGTTGGTCGGCATCACGCTGATGTAGTCCGTGCCGTACTGGCGGTTGAGATATTCGCAGTATTTCAGGCCTGAAATCTTTGCGAGGGCGTAGGCCTCGTTGGTCTGTTCAAGCGATGATGTGAGCAGACAGCTTTCCTGCATGGGCTGGGGCGCAAGGCGCGGATAGATGCAGCTTGAGCCAAGAAATTCCAGCTTTTTGCAGCCGTTCTGCCATGCGGCGTGAATCACGTTCATCTCGAGCATCATGTTGTCGTACATGAAGTCGGCCAGTGCTTCGGAGTTGGCGACGATGCCGCCTACCTTGGCTGCCGCGAGGAACACATATTCTGGCTTTTCCTCGGCAAAAAAACGCTCCACATCCTCCTGCCGGCACAGATTCAGTTCGCTGTGGGTGCGGGTGATGATATTGTTGTAGCCCTGACGCCGGAGTTCGCGTATGATGGCGCTTCCCACCATTCCGCGGTGTCCGGCCACGTATATCTTTGAATCTTTCTGCATCATTTCACAATCCCTTTTTCAAGATATTCGGCAAGGTTGGTGCGCACGTGGTCGCCGGCGCGTTCCACTGCCACTTTTGCCATGTCGGAATCAGTCATTATTTTAACGAGCTGCTCGAAGGAGGTTTTTGAGGGATTCCATCCGAGCTGCGTGCGGGCCTTGGTGGGATCGCCGAGGAGGTTGACCACATCGGTGGGGCGGTAGAAGTCGGGTGATACCTCCACAAGAACCTTTCCTGTGGCGGTATCGATGCCTTTTTCGTCGATGCCTTCGCCTTCCCAGCGGAGTTCGATACCCACATTCCGGAAAGCCAGTGTGGCGAATTCGCGCACCGTGTGCTGCACGCCGGTGGCTATCACGAAGTCGTCGGGCTTGTCGTTCTGCAGGATGAGCCACATGCATTCCACATAATCGGGGGCATATCCCCAGTCGCGCAGCGACGAGAGGTTGCCGAGCTGGAGCTTCTCCTGTTTGCCCTGGGCGATACGTGCGGCGGCGAGGGTGATCTTTCGTGTCACGAACGTTTCTCCGCGCCGCTCGCTCTCGTGGTTGAACAGGATGCCCGAGCAGCAGAACATGTTGTAGGCCTCGCGGTACTCCTTTACAATCCAATAGCCGTAGAGCTTGGCCACGGCATATGGGCTGTAGGGGTGGAAGGGGGTGTTCTCGTTCTGCGGAATCTCCTCCACTTTGCCATAGAGCTCGGATGTGGATGCCTGATAGATGCGGCATTTGTCGGTCAGGCCGCATTGACGCACGGCCTCGAGTACGCGGAGCACTCCGGTGGCCACCACGTTTGCGGTGTATTCGGGTGCGTCGAAGCTTACCTGTACGTGGCTCTGTGCCGCCAGATTGTAGATTTCGTCGGGACGTACTTTGCCGATCACCTGCATGATGCTCATGGAGTCGCCCATGTCGGCGTAATGCAGATGAAAGTCGGATTTTCCTTCAAGGTGTGCTATGCGTTCGCGGAAGTCGACCGACGAGCGACGTATCACGCCGTGCACGTCATAGCCTTTTTCCAACAGGAATTCGGCGAGATACGAACCGTCCTGTCCGGTTACACCGGTTATTAACGCTACTTTTTTCATAGTGGTAGGATATTAGAGTGGACTTTCACGTGGGTGTTGCGATGCCCATATGGGGTGTCGCAACTACTCCCCAACGTAGGGACGCACGGCCCGTGCGTCCGTCTGGATTCAATGCTTTATCTGTATTGAATCAAATTTTTATCGACGGACGCACGGGCCGTGCGTCCCTACGTTTGAAGAATTTTAGTTGTGCTATACTTCTGAGGACTGTAGTAGTTTAGAAATTGGCTTTGAGCAGGGCTGCAGCCGCGTCGATGCCACTGCCGTCCTTGCCGCCGGCCTGAGCGAAACCGGGCTGGCCGCCGCCACCACCCTTGATGGCTTTGGCGGCTTCGCGAACCATTGCGGATGCGTTGAGTCCGTGTTCCACAAGGTCGTTGGTGAGCATTACGGTGAGCAGCGGTTTGCCGGCCATGTCGGTTGTGGCACCGAGGAATGCCGTGGCCTCCGAAGAGAGGTTGCGTACGGTGAACGCCACGTTCTTCACCACGTCGGGCAGCTGCTTGCCGGTGAGCAGAATCACTTTGTTGCCGTTGATTGTCTCTGCATTGTTCAGAAGTGTTTTTGCCATTTCGGCCACACGTTCCTTGATGTGCTCTTCTGCTTCCTTGCGCAGTTCAGCATTCTCCTCGATGGCTTTTTTTAGTGCGCCGACCACATCGGGAGCGTTGTTGAGAAGGGCGGCGATGCCATGGAGCGTGTCGTTGATTTTGTCGATGGCGTTTTCAACGTTCTCGCCGGTGATGGCCTCGATACGGCGGATACCGGCAGCGATGCTGCTCTCGGATACTATTTTGATCATTCCGATGTTACCGGTGTTGTCAACGTGAGTGCCGCCGCACAACTCGATTGAGGAACCGTAGCGAATCACTCGCACTTCGTCGCCATATTTTTCACCGAACAGAGCCATGGCTCCCATGGCACGGGCCTCGTCGATGGGCACGTTGCGGCGTTCGTCGCGGGCTATGGCTTCGCGGACCTTGCGGTTGGCGATGTGTTCCACCTTGCGCAGCTCCTCGGGGGTGACTTTCTGGAAATGCGAGAAGTCGAAGCGGAGCAGATCGGGCGACACGAACGAACCTTTCTGTTCTACATGTGTGCCGAGCACTTCGCGCAGGGCTTCGTGAAGGAGGTGGGTGGCGGTGTGGTTGCACGATGTGGCGCGGCGTGCGGCCTCGTTGACCGTTGCCGTGAATTCTCCTTCGAGGTTGGCGGGGAGCTTGTGGGTGAGCTGCACGCCGATGCCGTTTTCGCGTTTGGTGTCGAACACCTCGATTGTCTCGCCGTCGGCCGAGGTGAGCGTTCCGCTATCGCCTACCTGTCCGCCCATTTCGGCGTAGAAAGGTGTGGCCGAGAGGATTATCTGATAATACTCCTTGTTCTTCTGTTTCACCTGGCGGTAGCGGAGAATGCGTGCGGGGGTCGACAGTTTGTCATAGCCCACGAACTCCTGCTCGCCGTCGTTGACGGTGAGCCAGTCAGTGGCCTCGACGGCAGCGGCGTTGCGTGCTCGTGCTTTCTGTGCTGCCATCTCCTTGTCGAATCCGGCCTGGTCGAGTGTCATGCCGTTCTCCTTGAGAATCAGCTCGGTGAGGTCGAGGGGGAAGCCGTAGGTGTCGTAAAGCACGAACGCCTCGGTGCCGGAGATTTCAGTCTTGCCGGCTTTGCGTGCGTTGGCAATGGCTGTCTCAAGCATTTTGATACCGTTTTCAAGTGTACGCAGGAACGAGTCCTCCTCCTCCTTCGTCACTTTCATTATCAGCTCGCGCTGCTGCTTGATTTCGGGATATGCCTCGCCCATCGAGTCGATGAGTGTGTCGATAAGCTTATAGAGGAACGCTTCGCGCTGGCCCAGGAATGTGTAGGCGTAGCGCACGGCGCGGCGCAGGATGCGGCGAATCACATATCCGGCCTTGGCGTTGCCCGGCAGCTGTGAGTCGGCTATGGAGAATGCGATGGTGCGCACGTGGTCGGCGATTACGCGCATGGCCACGTCGGTCATATGGTCCTCGCCGTATTTCTTGCCTGAAAGCTCGGCGATACGGTGGATCATGGGGGTGAACACGTCGGTGTCGTAGTTCGACTGTTTTCCCTGAAGGGCCATGCAGAGGCGCTCGAAGCCCATGCCGGTGTCAATCACTTTGGCAGGGAGCGGCTCAAGGCTCTGGTCGGCCTTGCGGTTGAACTGCATGAACACGAGGTTCCATATTTCGATGACCTGAGGATGGTCCTTGTTGACCAGTTCGGCTCCGGGGGTCTTGGCTTTCTCCTCGGGGCTGCGGAGGTCGATGTGGATTTCAGAGCAGGGACCGCAGGGTCCGGTATCGCCCATTTCCCAGAAGTTGTCGTGCTTGTTGCCGTTGATGATGTGGCTTGCGGGGAGATGCTGTTCCCAGTAGGAGGCAGCCTCGTCGTCGCGCGACAGGCCTTCGGCCGGCGAGCCTTCGAACACGGTGGCATAGAGGTCGGCAGGGTCGAGGCCGAGAACGTCAACCAGGAATTCCCATGCCCATTCTATGGCTTCTTTCTTGAAATAGTCGCCGAAACTCCAGTTGCCGAGCATCTCGAACATGGTGTGGTGGTAGGTGTCCAGACCCACTTCCTCCAGGTCGTTGTGCTTGCCGCTGACGCGGAGGCACTTCTGGCTGTCGGTGACACGTGTCCATTTGGGCGACTTGTTGCCCAGAATGATATCCTTGAACTGGTTCATGCCCGCGTTGGTAAACATAAGGGTGGGGTCATCCTTGATTACCATAGGTGCGGAGGGCACAATCTGATGCCCTTTGCTTTTGAAAAACTGCTTGAAGGCTTCGCGTGTCTCCTTGGCAGTGAGTGGCTTGGTGCTCATTTATGTAGTGAAGTTTTGTTTGTCGGTTTTGTTTTTATTCAAGGGTGCAAAATTACGATTTTTTCACTACTTTTGCAAACAGCACGTACCCGTTGCGGCAATCCATTGCACGCATAGGGCTAAATATCCGGCAAATGCTTAGTACAGACGATCTTGACAAGAAATATTACAAAATCCGTGAAGTGGCTGAAATCCTCGGCATCCCGGCCTCCACACTGCGTTTCTGGGAGAGCCGTTTCACGATTATAAAACCGCGCCGCAACAGCAAGGGGATAAGGCTCTACACCCCGTCGGACATAGAACATCTGCGCATGGTCACATATCTTGTGAAGGACCGCGGGCTGCATCTCGAGGCAGCCGAGGAGCAGATACGCAACAACCGCTCAGGTGTGTCGAAGAAGGCGGAGGCTGTGGAGCGCCTGCGCAACGTGCGTGCCGAACTGCAGCGTATGCTCGACGCGATGTCGGCGCTCCGCTGAAATGGAGGTGTATAAGAATCAGAATTTCTGCATATCCACAAGGTGCTTGTAGTAGCCGTTAAGCTCTATAAGCTCCTGATGTGTGCCTTTTTCGACGATGCGTCCCTCGTGGAGCACGCAGATAAGGTCGGCGTTCTTGATGGTGGAGAGGCGGTGGGCGATGACCAGTGTGGTGCGTCCCTCCATAAGGCGGTCGAGCGCCTGCTGCACGAGCTGTTCGCTTTCGGTGTCGAGCGCCGAGGTGGCCTCGTCGAGGATGAGGAGGGGAGGGTTTTTCAGTATGGCGCGCGCTATGGATATGCGCTGACGCTGGCCGCCTGAGAGGCGGCATCCTCGGTCGCCGATGTTGGTGTCATAGCCGTTCTCTGAAGCCATGATGAACTCGTGCGCGTTGGCCACGCGGGCTGCCTGTTCCACCTGTTCGCGGGTGGCATGTTCCACACCGAAGGTGATGTTGTTATAGAATGTATCGTTGAACAGGATGGCCTCCTGGTTCACATTGCCCATGAACGAACGGAGGTCGTGCACGCGCATGTCGCGGATGTCTGTGCCGTCCACTTTGATGGAGCCGGCATTCACATCGTAGAAGCGTGGCAGAAGGTCGGCCATGGTAGATTTCCCGGAGCCGGACTGGCCAACGAGTGCCACCGTGGAGCCTGCGGGAATCTCGAGGCTGACGTCGTGGAGCACCTCCTTGTCGCCGTAAGCGAAGGAGATGTTGTCGTAACTGATGGAGCCTTTGAGTGTGGTGATGGTCTTGGGGTTTTCCGGGTCACGGATGGGGTTTTGTGCTCCGAGAATCTTGTCGACGCGTTCCATCGAGGCAAGACCTTTCTGTATGGAGTACATGGCCTTGCTCAGATCCTTTGCCGGATTTATGATGGTATAGAAAATCACCATGTAGTAGATGAACTCTGAGGCGTTGAGGGTGGAGTTGCCGCCCAGAATGAGCGAGCCGCCGAACCACAGCACGATGGCGATGGCCATGGTGCCTAAGAATTCGCTCATGGGGTGGGCAAGCGACTGGCGGCGCGCAATGCGGTTGGAAAGCCGGTAGAACGTCTGGTTCTCGCGGTGGAAGCGGTCTTTCACCTTTTCCTCGGCATTGAATGCCTTGATGATGCGCAGGCCGCCGAGGCATTCCTCGATGTTGCTCATGAGCACTCCCCACTGGTTCTGCTGGTCGAGCGATTTGCGTTTGAGCGATTTGCCCACGCGACCCATGATGAAGCCGGCCATCGGGAGCAGAATCAGTACGAACACGGTGAGCTGCCATGAGATGGCGAACATAGTGGCCAGACAGGCAATGATCATGATGGGGTTCTTGAACATCATGTCAAGGCTCTGCATTATGGAGTTCTCTATTTCGGCCACGTCACCGCTCATGCGTGCCATCACGTCGCCTTTGCGGGCGGATGTGAAGAACGAGATGGGGAGAGATATCATCTTGTTGAACACATAGTTGCGTATGTCGCGCACTATGCCGTTGCGCATGGGGATTATGAAATAGGAACAGAGGTAGGATACGCCTGTTTTCAGTCCGGTCATAACCACGAGCATTGCAGCCAGTGCGGCCAGAGTGGTCTGTGGCCCGTAGTTGTTGATGGCTTCCTGGGTGTAGTAATAGAAATTGTTTATCGCCACATCTTTAAAGGAGGCCTGCCCTATGTGCATGAGCTGGTATACATCCTCTCTTACCTTGAAGAGCATTTCGAGGATGGGGATAATCAGAGCGAACGAAAACAGTGTGAGTATGGCCGACAGAATGTTACACAGTACATTCAGCGCCACATATTTCTTGTAGGGCGGCACGAAACGCCGCAATATCAGCAGAAATTCCTTCATGATGGAAGTGTGGGGTGCGTGAGCTTATGTTTCAGAGCGCAAATGTAAGAAAAAAAACGCATATGGGCTTATTATAAGTGCATCGGCGTTTCCGGTGGCCTATAAAAAACGGTGTGCCGGGAAGCGGTAATCCTGACACACCGTTGGTTCTCACTGCCGGTCAATCCTTGATTCCCGGCGAGTCACAAGTTATTTTTCTGCAAGTTTCATCCCTTCGCGGATGGCGGCCTCGTTGGCGGGGATGAGGTGGTGGTGGCGTTCGGGGAGGGCTTTTTTAAGGCCGCGTACCACGGCTTCAACCGGCACGTCGGGGCGCATCTGCAGCAGGGCGCCGAGCAGGATCATGTTGTAGCTCTTTGCCTGGCCCATGCGTATGGTGGCTTCCATTGCATCCACGGGCACGATGGTGATGTCGGTACGGGTGGGGGCGCGGTGAATGCCGTAGGGGTCGTAGATGAGCACGCCGCCGGGTTTCACTTTCGATTCGAATTTGTCGAGGCTCTGCTGGTTGAGAATCACGGCTGTGTCGAATGTGTCGAGCACGGGCGACGATATGGGTTCGTCGCTCAGAATCACGGTTACGTTGGCTGTGCCTCCGCGCTGTTCAGGACCGTAGGATGGCATCCAGGTCACTTCCATGTCGTTTTCCAGAGCTGCGTATGCCAGGATTTTACCCATTGAGAGCACACCCTGTCCGCCGAAGCCTGCTATGATTATTTCGTCTTTCATTTCTGTTTCTGTTTGAGTTTCGCTGGTGGTGAATGTGTTTGTGTGTTGCGGATGATGGCCGGCTCATTCTTTGGGAGCTTCGGCGGCAGTGTCCTTCACATCGCCCAGGGGGTAGTGCGCGAACATGTTGTCCACCATCCATTTGTTTGCTTTCTCGGGTGTCATCTTCCATCCCGAAGAGCATGTGCTCACTATTTCCACAAACGATGTGCCTTTCTTTGCCTTGGCGTTGAGGAACGCTTTTTTAAGGGCTGCCTTGGCCTTGCGTACGGCTGCGGGGGTGTGCACGGCCTGACGGGTGACGTAGCAGGTGCCGTCGAGCAGGCTCACCACGTTGGCCACACGCAGGGGGAATCCGTTGAGGTCGTGGCGGCGTCCGTAGGGAGTTGTGGCGGTCTTGGCGCCTTCAAGTGTGCAGGGCGACATCTGTCCGCCGGTCATGCCGTATATGCCGTTGTTAATCATGATTATCACGATGTTTTCGCCGCGTGTGCAGGCGTGGACTGTCTCGGCGCTGCCTATGGCGGCGAGGTCGCCGTCGCCCTGATAGGTGAATACCACTTTCGAGGGGTTCAGGCGGCTTACGGCAGTTGCGAGGGCCGGGGCGCGTCCGTGGGCGGCTTCAACCCAGTCGCAGTCTATGTAGTTGTAGGCGAACACGGCGCAGCCTACAGGAGCGATGCCTATGGCGTCTTCCTCGAGGCCGAGTTCGTCGATTACTTCAGCCACCAGTTTGTGCACCACGCCGTGGCTGCAGCCGGGGCAGTAGTGCATCACATTTTTGTTGAGGAGTTTCGGGCGGGAATAAACTTTGTTTTCCTCTTTGATTATATCTTCACGTGTCATGGCGGATCAGTCTTTACGGTTGTTGATGAAATCGCTCTCAAGAGCGTTGAGAACTTCCTGCGGGTTAGGCACGATGCCGCCCAGGCGTCCGAAGTGGCGCACGGGCACCGAATCGCTGACGGCCAGACGCACGTCTTCGATCATCTGTCCGGCATTGAGTTCTACGCAGAGGATGCCTTTCACGTGCTTGGCGGCCTCGCGGATGGCGTCGTAGGGGAAAGGCCAGAGTGTGATGGGACGGATGAGTCCTACTTTTATGCCGGCCTTGCGGGCTTCTTCGATGGCCTTGAGGCAGATGCGGGCAATCGAGCCGAACGCCACGATGAGATATTCGGCGTCGTCGGTGTATTTCTCTTCATAGCGCACTTCATTTTTCTCGATTTCCTTGTAGGTGCGCTGGAAGCGTTCGTTGTTCTTCTCCATCACGGCGGAATCGAGCTCGAGCGATGTGACCACGTTGCGCGGACGTCCGCCTGTGCGGCCTGTAACGGCCCAGGGGCATTCGCGGCGTATCTGCTCGTCGGTGCGGCGCTCACGCTGCGGGGGGAGCACCACTTTCTCCATCATCTGGCCTACGACACCGTCGGCGAGAATCATGGCAGGTGTGCGGTATTTGAAGGCGAGGTCGAAGCCGAGGCCTACGAAGTCGGCCATCTCCTGCACTGTGGAGGGGGCGAGCACAATGAGATGGTAGTCACCGTGTCCGCCGCCTTTGGTGGCCTGGAAATAGTCGGCCTGCGAGGGGTGGATGGTGCCAAGGCCGGGACCGCCGCGCATCACGTTTACAATCAGCGCCGGCAGCTCGGATGCTGCCAGATAGGAGATGCCTTCCTGCATGAGGCTGACGCCGGGCGACGACGAGGAGGTCATCACGGCTTTGCCTGATGCGGCACCGCCGTAGACCATGTTGATTGATGCAACTTCGCTTTCAGCCTGCAGCACGGTCATTCCTGTGGTTTCCCACGGCATGAGTGCCTCGAGGGTTTCGAGCACTTCGCTCTGGGGGGTGATAGGGTAACCGAAATATCCGTCGGCACCGTACCGGATGGCGGCATGGGCTATGGCCTCATTGCCTTTCATCAGTTTTATGTCTTGTTTCATCCTTGAGGATTGTTAGTCGGTGGAATAATGTGGTTAAGATTGGAGGGCAGGCGGTTACTTTTCTACCACCTTGTACACTTCGATGCAGGCGTCGGGACAGACTAACGCACATGCCGCGCAGCCGATGCAGGCATCGGGTGTGGCGGGATACGCGAAGTGATAGCCGCGGTCGTTTACCTCTTTGGGCTGTAGTGCAAGAACATTGCAGGGACACGCCACCACACAGAGGTCGCAGCCCTTGCAACGCTCTTGTTCAATGGTGACGGCACCGTGGATTTTAGCCATAAGTTAAAGATTGGTTAATGTGTTATTTCGGGTTGATTCAGGTTGGTCTGTAGGGCAATTTTACGGTTGCAGAGCAACATGCATTTTCCAATTCACAAAATTAGCTGAAATTTTCATATTTACAACAATTCGGAGCGGTTTTCGCAGATTGTTATTAAACATATCCTGCAGACGGGCGGGACGGTTAAAAATAAAGAAGCGCTTATCACTAAGCGCTTCTTTATTGGTTTCCAATAGGTACAATTTCTAAGGTAAAAAAGATTGTTTTAGGTTTGTGATGCAAAGGTGAGCCTTTTTTGTGGCACGGCAAAATTTTTTAATATGTTTTACGACATGCTTTTTGGGCTGTCATTTGCCTCTTGAAAATGTGTTTTGATGCAAGTGGCTTGATATCAGGCGTTGCGCGCAAGGTTTCTGATTTTGTTAACGGTTGGTTTTAACAGTGTTAACACTTATGTTTTTCTGCATGTCAGCTGATATTAATGGAAAATTTTAAGCGACAGCTCCTGTCCGTTGAGTTCGGCGTATGAAAAATGGCTCAGCCAGTCGCCGATGATTATCATGTGGCTTGTGGAGTTGCAAAGCGTCTGGTCAACCAGCACATGGTGGTGCCCGAAGATAAAATAGTTAACCGTAGGGTCAACTTCGGTGAGGTAGTCGTTGCAGAATCCCACAAGCGGTTCGGACGAGTGGGACTGACCGCTGCCGGTATCGCCGGTGGCGCGCGAATGGCGGCTCCATGCGTGCGCGAAAGGAATGGTCCAGCGCGGATGGATGGCAGCGTAGAGGCGCTGGCAGAAGCGGTTGCGGAACAATGCCCGCATTGTGCGGAATACCGGTGGAAGTTTTCCCACACCGTCGCCGTGGCTCAGAAAGAAGCGGAGGCCGTTGATGTCGCGCACCTCGAAGCCGTCGACGACGCGCAGGCCGATTTCATCGCGCACATAGTCGAACAGCCAGATGTCGTGGTTGCCGATGAACCATGTTATCTTCACGCCGCTGTCGGCCAGACGTGCAAGCGCCCCGAAAAACCGCACGTAGCCGCGCGGCACCACCGTCCGGTACTCATACCAGTAGTCGAGCACATCGCCGAGCATGATTAGCTCGGCCGCATCGTGAGCTATCGAGTCCAGAAACCGCACGATGCGCATCTCGTGTGCACGCGGGTCGGTTATGTAGGCAGCTCCGAGATGGAGGTCGGAGATGAAGTAGATTTTTTTTGTCATAGGAAGCCGAGTTCGAGTTTGGCTTCCTCGCTCATCATGTCCTTGTTCCACTCGGGCTCGAACACGAGGTTGACCGTTACGCTTTTTAGCCCTTCGATCGATTCGAGTTTGATGCGGGTATCCTCTATTATGAAGTCGGCCATGGGGCAGGAGGGTGCGGTCATGGTCATGTCTACCGTGAGGTCGGCGTCGTCGGAGATGTCAATTTTGTATACAAGTCCGAGTGAATATATGTCCACCGGAATTTCGGGGTCATAGACGGTTTTAAGCATCTTTACCACCTGCTCTTCCAGTTGTAATTTTTTGTCTGCGTCCATGAAAACGGGGTTTTGGGAGTACGTAAGGGCAAAGATAAGGTTTTTCCGGCAGAATTTGGAAAAAATGTGTAACTTTGCCTTTCAAGGCGGTGTGAATGTGCGGCTTGCCCGTAAGTGCCGCGTCGGTGCGGAGAAGCCTTGACATGACGAGGAATAACAGTAATTTAATATAGAGAATGATATGAAAAAAATTGCAAGAATTTTGCTTTGCTGCTGCATGTTTGCAGTAGGTGGTCTGGTTTTCAGTGCCAATGCCGGTTCGCCGGTTCGTTTCGGAGTGAAGGCAGGTATGACAATCAATGAGCTAAAATTCAATGAGAAAGCTTTCGACAGCGATAACCGTTCCGGTTTCACCGGCGGTGTGATGATGCAGTTTGTGGCTCCGATTATCAACATTGGATTCGATGCGTCGCTCATGTACACCCACCGCGCCACCAAAATCATGGCTGATTTCGGTGATCCCGAGGATAATTCAACCGTTACCGTAGGGCGCGATTATATTGAACTCCCCATCAACTTCCGCTGGAATATCGGTCTGCCACTTGTGGGTAAATTCGTGACCCCGTTCCTTACCACGGGTCCTGATTTCTCATTCCTCATTTCAAACAAGAACATGAAGGATGCATGGAACAACAAGACATTCGATTTTGCCTGGAACTTCGGTTTCGGTCTGAAAATCGTCAACAAGGTCGAACTTGCCGCTTCCTATGGTCTCGGCATCAATAACTCGGCGTCGGGCGATACATCGCTCTACGGCCCGGTGGGTGTGGACGCCAAGAACCGCTTCTGGACCGTCACAGCTGCGTGGCTGTTCTGACGGCGCGTGTATCAGGGCAAATGAGGCATTCATGCACGGATTCTGACGGTTTAACCTTTTTAACATAAAATGAACATAATTAGGTGAAACCCTATTCCGGTTGAGCTTTAATTTTAGTAACTTTGCAATCGTTCGGTTGGATATTGTTTCCGGTCCGGACGATTCTTTTTTTGTCACCACTTCTCTTTCGAGTCCCTTCTGGTGACGCATACACGCCGCCGGCATTTAAATCACGTTTCAGCCGGCATCAGAAAAAATAACCTATGACCCGATACCTCCTGACGATAATGCTCTGTATGGCCGTGGCAGTCCTTCCTGCCGGAGCGGTCCGGAAGCATACCGCCACCACGAAAAACTCCACTACAAAATCCCGCACGGAGCAGACCCGTACCGTCTCGGCCGAAGACGCCGCCGAGGAGGAGCTTACTTATGCCTCGGTGTCGCGCACCAACCCATTCGAGATTGTACCTGCAGCCGGAATGGAATTGCTTGACGACCTTGGCGGAGGGAACTCCGACATGGTGGCCGATATGATTTCGTATGCAAAAAAGTTTATGGGCACACGTTATGTGCGCGGAGGAAAATCGCCCAAGGGGTTTGACTGCTCGGGATTCACGGGCTATGTGTTCCGTCAGTTCGGATATAATCTCAGCGCATCATCGGCAGCTCAGGCCACCCAGGGAGTGCAGATCAAGCGCGAGGAGGCTGAGCCGGGCGATTTGCTGTTCTTCACCGGCCGCAATTCGCGTTCCGGCCGTGTGGGCCATGTGGGCATTGTGATTGACAACGATGCTGTGACAGGCGAGATTACGTTCATACATGCATCGGTAAGCAGCGGAATCAGCATCGACCGTGTCTCCGCTCCATATTATGCCAAGAGATTTCTGAGCGTGCGCCGCGTGTTCTGATACGACATACCGCGATTGAAAAATATAAACCAAGGCCACCTGCCGGAATCTGAATACCGGCCGGTGGCCTTGTTTTTTTTGGGGGAGCAGAGCTTATCGGAGTTTATCCGAATTTATCAGAGTTTATAAGAATTATAATTCTTATAAACTCTTATAAGTTCTGATAATTCTGATAATTTTTATAAGCTCTTATAAGCCTTGGTCATTCTGGTGATTTTGCTTTTGGCGGTTTGGTTGGGGTCAGTAGCTGATGGCAGGTTCCATCTCTTTTGCCTGGGCAATCATCTTCTCAAGTTCGGCAACTGAAGGAACGCGGTTGCAGAGATTCTTGGCTTCGTTCACTTCCACAAGCTTTGGCTGAAGATTGGCGGCCACGCGGTGGCGGAATTCCTTTACGGTATCCACTCCGGCGGCTTCGAGCAGTTCGGCAAACTGCCCGGCGACCCCTTTGATGCGGAACAGGTCGGAATGGTTGGCCCATTTGAGTATGAGTTTAGGGCTGATGCCGGTTTCTTCGGCAAGGGCTTCGCGCCCTTTGGGGGTAGCGGCGCGTTTGAGCAGATCGTCTGTGGTCTTGACGCCTGCATCTTCGAGTTTGCGAGCGTAGGCATCGCCGATGCCTTCAATCTCAATGATTTTGTACGACATGGTGTAAATGTTTTTAGTTGTACCCGGCCTGCGGCAGACCGTCTGGATAAAAAACAACCGGGCATCGGTTTTGGTTGATGCCCGGTTGCTGTTGTGTCTGTCAGCGTGTCAGATACGCATGCCGTTTACCAGATGATTACCTGCTCGTCGGCCGGACGGAACAGTTTGTTGCCTTCCTTCACGTTGAAAGCCTTGAAGAAGGGCTCGATGTTGCGCAGGGTCACATTCACACGGTTCTCGGCCAGCGAGTGCACGTCGCCGATGGTGAGGTTGCGTTTCTCCTCGTCGCGGATGTTGGTGGCCCAGATGTTGGCGTAGTTCAGGTAGAATGCCTGTTCGGGTGTGAAACCGTCGATTTTGGCTTCTTCCGAGTTGATGTCCACGCCTTTCTTTTTCTGAGCGTCGAGGAATGCTGTGCGGCTGATGCGCAGACCGCCCTGGTCGGCGATGTTCTCACCCATGGTGTAGGAACCGTTGGCCATCAGACCGGGGAGAATTTCGACTGCATCGAACTGTGCGCCGAGTTTCGAGGTGAGCTTGTCGAAGGCTTCGGCATCTTCGGCTGTCCACCAGTTGGTCATGTTGCCTTTTGAGTCGAAGTTGCGGCCCTGGTCGTCGAATCCGTGGGTCATTTCGTGGCCGATAACCACGCCGATACCGCCGTAGTTCTCGGCATCGCTTGCCTCGGGATCGAAGAACGGGTTCTGCAGGATGGCTGCGGGGAACACGATTTCATTTGCCAGCGGATTGTAGTAGGCGTTGACAGTCTGCGGTGTCATGCCCCATTCGGTCTTGTCGACGGGTTTGCCCCATTTGGCGAGCTGCTCTTTCTGATGCCACATTCCGGCATTGTGCACGTTGTGGTAGTAGCTCTTGGCGGGGTCGATTTCCATAGCGGAGTAATCTTTCCATTTGTCGGGATAGCCGATTTTAACTGTGAAGCTGTTGAGCTTTTCGATGGCTTTGAGCTTGGTGTCGTCGGTCATCCAGGGGAGGTTGATGATGTGCTTGCCGAGCGACACGCGGAGGTTGCCTACGAGGTCGAGCATTTTCTGCTTGGAGCTTTCGGGAAAGTGCTTCTCCACATACAGGCGGCCGATGGCCTCGCCCATGTAGCTGTCGGGCACACCCAGAGCGCGTTTCCAGCGGGGACGCTGCTGCTGTACGCCGCTTTTTACTTTGGCAAACTCAAATGAGGTGTCGGTGAATTTGTCGCTGAGGTAGGGGGCGGCCTGTGCCACATACTTCCAGAGGTAGTAGTCCTTCTTCTCGCGGTCGGAGAGCGACGCCATCAGATTGTCGGCCTGCTTCATCCCCTTGGGTTCTGTGAGGATGAACTGCTGGGGTGTCTCGATGTCCATGGTCTCGACGAAGAAGCGGTCCCAGTTCACGTGGGGATAGTCGGCTTTGAGCTGGTCGAGAGTGCGGGGATTGTACATGGCCGGGATGTTGCGGCTCTCCTCACGGGTGAGGGCTGAGTCGGCGATGGCAGTCTCGATTTTGAGCACATTGTTCATGATGCGGGTGGCATCCTTTTTCTTGTAGCCGGCATTCATCATCTGGTCGACGATGAGCTTTTTATAAGCGTTGCGGATGCGTGTGTTCTCCTTGTCGTTGAGCAGATAGTAGTCGCGGTCGCCCAGACCCATCGAGCCGCCGCTTACATACATGGCGTAGTTGTTCGAGTCGGCCATGTCCTCCATGGGGCCTGCGCCGAAGAAGGGGCTGGAGTAGTTACGGTGCATCCACAGGAAAAGGTTGTCCATCTCCTCGGGTGTGGTGGTCTCTATTTTCTTGAGGTCGTCAAGGATGGGTGTGGCGCCTTCGGCGTTGCGGCGCACGGAGTCCATGCCCTGCGAGTAGAGTGTCCAGATCTTGAATGCGTTGCTGCCGGGTTCGGGGTTGGTCTGTCCGAGGTTGAGAACAATCTCCTTTACCTGGTTCTCGGCCGAGTCGGCAAGGATGTTGAAGATGCCGTAGCGGGCATATTCGGGTGTGAGCGGGTGGGCTTTGAGCCAGCCGTTGTTCACGTGGTGGTAGAAGTCGTCGGCTGCAGGGACAGTGTTGTCGATGTAGGCCGGGTTCACGCTTTTGAGATGTTCGGTTGCCATAACGTTAACCGATGTTGCGGCAACGGCCGCAAGGGCTATTGCCAGATGTCTGGTTTTCATTGTTGGAGATTTATGTGAGTATGATCTGTTGTCGAGTGTGTCTGACGGAGAGGTGTGCGGAGGGGACTCGCCGTTGCGGCGGGGTCAGACGTTGAAACGGAAGTGCATTATGTCGCCGTCCTGGGCCACATAATCCTTCCCTTCCACGCTGAGCTTGCCGGCTTCCTTCACGCCCTGTTCGCCTCCGAGGTTCACATAGTCGTCATATTTGATGACTTCGGCACGGATGAAGCCTTTTTCAAAATCGGTGTGAATCACTCCGGCGCACTGCGGAGCCTTGGCGCCACGCATGAAGGTCCATGCACGCACCTCGTCGGCGCCGGCAGTGAAGAATGTCTGCAGGTTGAGCAGAGCGTAGGCTGCGCGGATAAGGCGCGCCACGCCCGATTCCTCCAGGCCGATTTCGTTGAGGAATTCCTTGCGTTCCTCGAAGGTGTCGAGTTCGGCAATGTCGGCCTCGGTCTGTGCTGCCACGATGAGCAGCTGGGCGTTCTCGTCCTTGATGGCCTCGCGCACGGCATCCACGTAGCTGTTGCCGTTCACGGCCGATGCGTCGTCCACGTTGCAGACGTAGAGCACCGGCTTGTTGGTGAGCAGGAAGAGTTCGCGGGCGAATTTCTGCTCGTCGGGAGTGTCGAGGGTCACCGAGCGTGCCGGTTTTCCCTGGTCGAGGGCGTCCTTGAATTTTTTCAGTACCTCGTATTGCATTTTCGCCACCTTGTCGCCGCCGGTCTGGGCCTGCTTCTGTGTGCGTGCAATACGGCCTTCGATGGTCTCGAGGTCCTTGAGCTGCAGCTCGTAGTCTATGATTTCTTTGTCGCGGACGGGGTCGACTGTTCCGTCCACGTGGGTGATGTTATCGTCATCGAAGCACCGGAGCACATGGATTATGGCGTCGGTCTCGCGGATATTTGCAAGGAACTTGTTGCCGAGGCCTTCGCCTTTGCTCGCACCTTTCACAAGGCCGGCTATGTCGACGATTTCGACAGTGGCGGGGACCACGCTGCGGGGCTGGCACATCTCCACCAGGCGGTTGAGGCGCTCGTCGGGCACGGTGATGACTCCCACGTTCGGCTCGATGGTGCAGAACGGGAAGTTGGCCGACTGGGCTTTGGCGTTAGAAAGACAGTTGAAAAGGGTTGACTTGCCCACGTTGGGCAGTCCTACTATGCCACATTGCAACGACATGGTGATATTTCAGTTTTTTTTGTTACTCGTGATTAGATGAACTATGGTTGTTTGCGTGTATGCAGACTACAAATTTACGCAATTTCAGGCTTTTGCCAAAATTAACTGCTGCCATTATCCGAATTTATCGGAATTATCCGAATTATAATTCTGATAATTCTTATAAGCTCGGATAAATTCGGATAAGCAGATGGGGAGTGCCCTGAAGTGCGTAAAAACGCACGGGAGGACTGAGCCTGAGGGCTGGTCCTCCCGTGCGGAGTGTATTGTTCCGGCTGCATTTGCCGCGCACCTGCCTGCGGGAGGGTTGAGGTGCTGCCGTGCAGCTGTCGGAGTAGTCGTTGAAATGTTTATTTCAGGATGTCCTTAACGGCATCGTTAGGAACCATCTGTTCCTGGAATGTGTATGCACCGGTCTTGGGTGATTTCACCATTTTGATCACCTTGGAATAGGTGCGGCCTTCACCCTTCTGAAGAGATGCGACGGTTTTCTTTGCCATATCTGTTTATGCTTTTGTGGGGTGGATTATTTGATTTCTTTGTGAACAGTCATGCGTTTGAGGATGGGGTTGTATTTCTTCAACTCCAGACGCTCTGTGGTGTTCTTGCGGTTCTTGGTTGTGATGTAACGGGAGGTGCCGGGCATGCCGCTGGCTTTATGTTCGGTGCATTCCAGAATCACCTGCACGCGATTACCTTTTGCTTTCTTTGCCATTGCTGTGATTAGATGTCTAATTGTTTGATTTCAGTGAGATAACCCTTTTCTGCGGCCTGCTTGAGAGCTGCGTCAAGACCCATCTTGTTGATGGTGCGGAGGCCTGCATTGGAGAGGGTGAGGAGCACCCAGGTGTTCTGCTCAACCCAGAAGAATTTGCGGTTGAACAAGTTCACATTGAAGCGGCGTTTTGTGTGGCGCTTCGAGTGCGATACGTTATTTCCGGTAATCGCTTTTTTGCCTGTAATCTGACAAATCTTTGACATGGCTGTTAATGTATTATCTTGATTTCTTGTTGATTAACACGATATGTCAGTGGCCGCCATCTCATTCTCATATCGTCCGGGGCTGCATCACTGCCGCGGACTTTTTTATAGAGGAGCCACAAAACAGAGTGCAAAGTAAGTGATTTTTTGTGATTTGAGCAAATATTCATAGAAAAAATCCGTAATTTCGCGTCGGGGAAGAGGCGCATCGGCCTCCGGAATGTCGAGGCATCCCTAAACATAGAAATAACTACTTAGAAATATGAAATCAGGTTTTTTCCGTGTGGCGGCAGTAGTTCCGCCGGTTGAGATAGCTAATCCGCAGGCAAATGCCTCGCATATAATAGATGAACTGCGCAGCCTCGACGGGCAGGGAGTTGACCTTGCCGTGTTCCCGGAGCTTTGTGTTACGGGTTACACTTGCGGTGACCTGTTCCACAGCCGCCTGTTGCTCGACAAATCGGATGAGGCGTTGCTCCATATCGCCGCAGCCACTGCCGATCTTCATCTTGTCGCGGTGGTGGGCGCACCGGTGCGTTCGGGCGGTTCGCTCTACAACTGTGCCGTGGTGGTGAGCGGCGGTGAGGTGCGCATGGTCGTGCCCAAAACTTATCTGCCTAATTACAACGAGTTTTACGAAAAACGCTGGTTTGCATCAGGACATGACATACACAATGCCGAATTCTTGGGTCTGCAGCTTGGCGACAAACAGCTGGCCCGTGTCAAGGGCGTTGCTGTGGGCATAGAAATATGTGAGGACTTATGGGCGCCCGTGCCCCCTTCGGGTTTTGCAGCTTTGGGCGGGGCACTGGTTGTGGCAAATCTCTCGGCCTCTGACGATCAGATAGGCAAGTATGTCTATCTGCGCAACCTTATCCTCCAGCAGAGTGCGCGCTGCATGTGCGGCTATGTGTATGCCTCGGCGGGGTTCGGCGAATCGTCGACCGACCTCGTGTTCGACGGCAAGGCTTTCGTGGCCGAAAACGGCACGATGCTTGCCTCAAACAAGCGTTGGAGCAATGAGCCTTCAGTGTCCGTAGCCGATATAGACATCGAGGCGCTGCAGCGCGACCGTATGCATTCCACCACCTGGCATGACTGCCGTGACAACAACGGCTTCAATGCAAGTATGCGTGTGGTGGACTGTCCCACAGCACCTGATGCCGACAATGAGGACGGCCCCTCTGAACTCCTGCGCAAGGTGGCTCCGCGGCCATTCGTGCCTGCCGATGATGCAGCAATCGACGAGCGTTGCAATGAGATTGTGAACATTCAGGTGGCAGGACTGGCGCGCCGTCTGGCCGCAACCCGTTGCCACACGCTGGTGGTCGGCATCTCCGGCGGACTTGATTCCACGCTGGCGCTGCTTGTGGCAGTAAAGGCTTTCGACAGGCTCGGGCTTGACCGCAAGGGAATCATCGGCATCACAATGCCCGGATTCGGCACCACAGGCCGCACGCACGGCAATGCTGTGAAGCTGATGGAGGGCCTGGGTGTAACGGCACGCGAAATATCTATCTCCAAGGCCGTGGAGCAGCATTTCGCCGATATCGGTCATGATGCGGCAGTTCATGATGTTACTTATGAGAACTCACAGGCCCGCGAGCGCACCCAGCTGCTGATGGATGTGGCCAATCAGGAGGGGGGCATGGTGCTCGGCACCGGCGACCTTTCGGAACTTGCGCTGGGTTGGGCCACCTACAACGGCGACCACATGTCGATGTATGGAGTCAATGCCTCGGTACCCAAGACCCTCGTACGCTATCTCGTGCGCTGGTTCGAGATGCGCAGCGATGTGCCGGAGGTTGTGGAGGCGCTGCACGACATTATCGATACCCCTATCTCGCCAGAGCTCATTCCTGCTGACGAGCAGGGGAATATCACGCAGAAAACCGAGGACCTGGTGGGCCCGTATGAACTGCACGATTTCTTCCTTTACTACACCTTGCGCTACGGGTTCACGCCGAAACGCATCTTCCAGCTGGCGCTCAATGCCTTCGACGGAGTGTTCGACCGCGAGACCATAAAACACTGGATGCGCACGTTCTTCCGCCGGTTTTTCAGTCAGCAGTTCAAACGCTCGTGCATGCCCGATGGCCCGAAGGTCGGTTCGGTGTGTCTGTCGCCGCGCGGCGACTGGCGCATGCCCTCCGATGCCTCGGCCGAAATGTGGCTTAAAGAGGTCGACGAGCTTTGAGGAATTAAAGAGAGCGAAAAGCTTGGATGAATTAAAGGGTGCTAAGGGCTTTGATCATGCCGATAAGGGCGGTGGTCGACGCGCGGTCGATCACCCGGCCTCTGTCGCCGGGGAGATGAACGGTGACGGTGTGTGTGCCTGCCGGTGTGGCGAACGCCATGCACACGGTGCCTACCGGTTTGTCAGGCGTGCCTCCGCCGGGGCCTGCAATGCCTGAAGTGGCAACGGCGCAGTCGGTTCCGAGAACACGGCATGCCCCCTCGGCCATGGCTGCGGCTACGGGTTCGGATACGGCGCCGAGTGTGGCGATTGTCCCGGCGTCCACTCCAAGCACATTGAGTTTTACTTCGTTGGCATAACTTACCACTCCGCCGGCAAACACATCCGATGCGCCCGGAAGCATTGTGAACCGGTGGGCTATGTTTCCGCCCGTGCAGCTTTCGGCCGTGGCGAATGTGAGGCCCTTCTCCACGAGGATGTCTTTCAGGATTTCTTCCGGAGTGGCATCATGTTCGGCCAGAACTTTGTCGCCGAGATTTTTGCGCAGAGCTGACACGGCATCAGAGAGCATTCCGTGCAGGCGTGTCTCTTCCATTCCGGTGGCATCCAGGCGCAGGCGTATGTAGCCCGGATTGGGCAGATAGGCCAGATGCAGTTGTGGCGGAAGTGCATTTTCAATGTCGGCAATTCTCTCGGCGAGGTCGCTCTCGGTTATGTCGGTGATTATAAGTGTGGAATGGAGTATGGTGGCTGTCTGGCCGAAATGGCGGAGCAGGCGCGGCAGAACCTCCTTTGAGAATGCATTCCGTGTCTCGAACGGCACGCCGGGCATGGCCACGAGCACTTTCCGGTTGCGCTCGAACCACATTACGGGGGCTGTGCCGAGTTCGTTTTTGATCACCGTGCATGAACTTGGCACCATGGCCTGACTTTCCGTCAGGCTGTTCATGTGCAGCCCGCGGCGTCGGAACACCTCGCGCACGTTTTCAAGCGTGTCGCTGTCGAGCACCATTTCGCCTCCGAAAATGTCGCGCAGGGTCGATTTGGTGATGTCGTCCTTCGTGGGGCCGAGGCCTCCGGTGGTGAGCACCACATCCGATTCGGCGAAGGCTTGGGTAATGGCATCGCGGATGTCGGCGGCGTTGTCGTGAACGGTGCGTGTGGAGCGCAGGCTCCATCCGAACGGTGTAAGTGCGCGGGCAATGTCGCCCGAATTTGTGTCGGTGACCTGACCTATGAGCAGTTCGTCGCCGATGGCTATTACAGAAACATCCATTTCCTGTCAAGTTTTTTTGGGAGAATCTCCGCTGTAAGTTAGGCTTCCGAGTGTTTTAGAGCGAAACGCGTGCGAAAGGAGCCTCGGAATAGGGGCAGAATTCCCCTTTGAGATATTTGAAGTAACCGGCTATGGCCACCATGGCGGCGTTGTCGGTGGTGAAGGCGCGCTCGGGAATGAAAGCATTAAGCCCGTGGCTTGCGCAGTAGTCGGCCACGGCCTGACGTACGCCGGAATTGGCCGAGACGCCTCCGCCGATGGCTACGGTTTTCACACCGGTTTTCTTCACGGCCTTGTCGAGTTTGTCAAGGAGGATGTCGATGATGGTGCGCTGGAGCGATGCCGCAAGGTCCGCCTGATTGTTGGCGATGAAATCCGGATCTGCCTTCACGGAATCGCGCAGCGTGTAGAGGAACGAGGTTTTAAGCCCGGAGAAACTGTAGTCGAGCCCCGGGATGTGTGGCTTGGCGAATTTGAACCGAGTGGCATCCCCCTGCGCGGCAAGACGGTCGATGTGCGGGCCTCCGGGGTAGGGGAGTCCCATCACTTTGGCGCATTTGTCGAAAGCCTCGCCGGCGGCATCGTCGATGGTCTGGCCGAGAATCTCCATGTTGTCGGCAGCATGCACCATTATCAGCTGTGAGTTTCCGCCGGAGATGAGTAGGCAGAGGAAGGGGAATTCAGGCACCACATCCTCGGGTGCGCGCCGCACGAAATGGCTTAGCACATGGCCATGCAGATGGTTTACATCCACAATAGGTATGCGCAGGCCGAGCGAAAGCCCCTTGGCGAACGATGTGCCCACAAGCAGCGAGCCGAGCAGGCCCGGTCCGCGGGTGAACGCTATGGCCGAGAGGTCGGTCTTGCTGATTCCGGCGCGTTTTATCGCCGCATCAACCACCGGCACAATGTTCTGCTGGTGGGCGCGCGAGGCCAGTTCCGGCACTACGCCGCCATATTCTTCATGCACGCTCTGGGACGCGATTACGTTCGACAGCAGCAGACCGTCGCGGATTACGGCTGCCGATGTGTCGTCGCAGCTCGATTCGATGCCCAGGATAGTTACGGATTTATTATTGTCAATCATGCTGCAAAGTTAAATATTTAGATTGTATCTCGGATTGTCCGGAGTTTCTTTTTATCGGATATTATTGCGACAAATGTTGTTTTTGTGCCCTACAGCTTACGTGGAGGGGGTTAATGCAGTGTGAATAATTAAGCAGGTTGCTGAATGGCGGCAGAAGAATTGTTAAATAATTGGTAGTGAAATTATAAATCGTAATGTGTGCAAAACCATATCGGGTCGGCAGGTGTTATAAATCTTGAAAATATGAAACAGGGGTCACCCCTGATGAAAACACACAAGATTTTTTTAAACTAACAACACTGACAAATGGCACAGACTACCCACCAGCCGATCGTGCAGGAGCTCCTCGACATGATTGCAAAAAACAATTGGCAAGACAAATTCCAGCAGGCATTTGACAAAGCAAAGTCCTACAACGCCGTTGAGATGGACGAAATGAATTCGCTTGAAGACTATTACAACTGGCTCGACGCCCAGCTTACATGGGTTCCTGTCGAGAATCAGCCCGGCAAGATTGTTTACAAGCACGTATGTCTTTTCTACTTCATTCTTGATCAGGAGCCTGTAAAGAGCCTCCAGAACGCAGTGATGCCTCATGATCCCGCCGAACCTCTCACCGAGCTTTCGCTGTGGATGAGAAAATTCATAAAGGAGCTTGGCAAATGGATGGACACTCCGGAATCACTTACCCCCGAGGCAGTTCAGTCCTATTATAATTCACCTGCCTATAATATGGAGTCCTATATCCAGCCTCACGGAGGATGGAAGACGTTCAACGAATTCTTCGCACGTCATTTCAAACCCGGCACACACCCCATCGCAGCCATCGAAGACAGCCGTATAATCACTTCGCCTGCCGACTCCACGTTCGGCGGTCAGTGGGAAGTCAGCGAGAATTCGGAAGTTGATATCAAGGGTATCCGTTGGAAAATCGACGAGCTTCTGGCCGACAGTCCTTACAAGGACCGTTTCAAAGGCGGCAAGTGGATGCACGCATTCCTTAACACCACCGACTATCACCGTCAGCATGCCCCTGTAGCCGGCCGTGTGCTTGAGTCGCGCTTCATTGAAGGTACCGTATATCTGGAAGTAGTGGCCGATCAGGATCAGGCAATCCCCGACGGACGTAACCATGTTAAGATGATCCGTCACCTTGATGCTCCCGATTCTCCCGGTTATGAATTCATGCAGTGCCGTGGTCTGATTGTCATTGACAGTCCTATCGGTCTGGTTGCGGTTCTGCCTATGGGTATGGCACAGGTTTCGTCAGTAGTAATGACAGCCGAAGTGGGCAAGGTTCTCCACAAAGGCGAGGAGATTTCTTACTTCCAGTTCGGCGGATCCGATATCGTTATGGTGTTCGAGGCAAGCAGCAATGTAAACTTCACGGCTCAGCCCGGCATTCACTATAAAGTTGGTACAAAACTTGCCGAGGCTTATCCTGTAGTCTATCCTGCCCGTTAAGAATAATTTTTAGTTGCGGGGCGACGCCCCGTCAGCAACGAGTTTCCACATCCGGGCCGATACTGGAGATATCCGGTGTCGGCCCTTTCTATCGTTTATGCGTGATTGATGTCACATTTATAACTGTAAACCGCTATGGCTAACGATAAAATAACATCCGCGTCTCAAAAGCCGTCAGTTTCGGGCGGAATAAGGGAGGAGACGCCGCACACTCATCCTAAAGGTGGAGTGAAACAGATTTCCATGATGGCAATGGCCATCATGATTGTGACTACCATAGTCAGTATGCGAGGACTTGCATCGCAGGCGGAGTTCGGGTTCACCTCGATATTCTATTATGTGCTTGCTGCCATAGTTTTCCTCGTGCCGTATGCGCTGGTCTGCGCTGAACTTGCCTCGACATACACCCGGTCGGGCGGTGTGTTCCGCTGGGTATCGGAGGCGTTCGGCACCCGCACCGGCTGGCTGAGCATGTATCTTGACTGGCAGATGGTGGTCATATGGTTCCCGGCAGTGCTTATGTTCGGAGCTGTGGCGCTGGCCTATATTTTCTGGCCGGAGGCGTTCGATGCCCGGCTTGCCGGCAACCGTGTGTACACATTGATTGTGGTGCTTGGAGTTTACTGGGTATGTACGTTCAACACTTTCCGAGGCATGAAGTATGCCAACAAGCTCAGCACCCTCGGCGGTCTGTGCGGCACCATCATCCCGGCTGCGGTGCTGATCATAATGGGGGTTGTCTACCTGCTGCTGGGCAAGACCGTCTACCTTCCGCTCGACAAACCATTCTGGCCTGATTTCTCTAATTTCGGCACCATCGTGCTGGCGGCCAGTATCTTCCTGTTCTTCGCCGGTATGGAGATTCAGGCAGTGCAGGTGCCTGCCATGAAGAATCCGTCGAAAAATTTCCCTAAATCGGTTCTCATAGCGGCGCTTGCGATTCTCGCCATCTTCATTCTCGGCACACTTGCCATCGGCGTGGTGATTCCGGAAAGCAAGATAAACCTGCTGCAGAGCCTGCTTGTGGCCTACAACGATCTGTGGGCCTCGATAGGCGCCCCCTGGCTCGGCAATGTGATGGCCGTGCTGATCACGTTCGGCGTGCTCGGACAGGTAAGCGTGGTGATTGCCGGTCCGTCCACCGGTCTGCTGGCTGTGGGCAAAGCCGGGTTCCTGCCCCGCTCGCTGCAGCACACCAACAAAAACGGCATCCAGACGACAATCCTGTATGTGCAGGCGGCCATTGTGTCGTTGCTGTCGCTGGTGCTTGTGCTGTTGCCTTCGGTTGAGTCGGCCTATCAGATTTTGAGCCAGATGTCCACCATCATTTACCTTATCATGGTGGTCATCATCTATTTCGCCTTTGTGCGTCTGCGTCACACCGCACCCAACAAGGCGCGTGGTTTCAAGGTGCCCGGCGGTAAATTCGGCATGTGGCTTGTCACCATCGTCGGTGTCGGAGGTGCTGTTCTGGCCGGTGTGCTCAGCTTCATTCCGCCGTCGCAGATCAAGACCGGCAGCCCGGCTGTCTATGTCGGCGTGCTTATAGTGGGCGTGGCGCTTTTCATCGCGTTGCCCCTGATTGTGTTTGCCCGTCGTAAAAAATCGTGGCGCGATGCCAACACCACATTCTATCCGTTCGACTGGCAGATAGAGGGCCGCAAACCCGGCGAGGTGTCCAGATGGCCGGCCGGCTATCAGCCTACGGATGCCGAAGTGCAGGCTGCGTTTGAAAAGGAGAATCAGTCGGCCTGACACGATTGGCGTCATGACTTGAATTGCTCGACATTGTAAACACTCAACATTTTTTTGACCTATGATGAGAATTCCCACCGGAAAAGGATCGATCACATTGCCTGCGCTGCTGGCGATATGGTCGGTCTCGCTGGTGGTCAACCTTCCGGGGCTGGCCGTCAGTCCCATGCTCGGCAATCTCGACAAGATATTTCCCACGGCATCCGACCTTGAGATTCAGCTTCTCACCGTGCTGCCGAATCTGCTGATCATCCCCTTCGTCCTCTTTTCCGGCAAGCTGTCGGAGTCGCGCGACAAGGTGCGTATCGTGGTCATCGGGCTGGCCATTTATCTTGTGGCCGGCATCCTTTATTTCTTCGCCCGCTCCATGGTGGCGCTGATTGTGGTGAGCTGCCTGCTGGGTTGCGGCTGTGGATTGGTGATTCCTTTGGCCGCCGGTCTTATCGCAGACACATTTGTGGGGAAATACCGCATGCAGCAGCTTGGCATCAAGAGCGGAATCTCGAATGTGGCGCTCGTGCTCGCCACGTTTGTGGTTGGCTGGCTGAACCGTGGCAACTGGCATATGCCGTTTCTTGTTTATCTCACACCAGCCATTCCGCTTGCCCTGATGGTGTTTGTGAAGAGGAATAATCCGGTGGCATCGGTCAAGATGAACAATGTTCCCCCGGGTGTGGGACATGCACCCGCACCGGTGGTTGAGTGGGCCACGCCGTTGAAGGGGGAGAAGGTGCGCGACGGCTTTATACTGAGCCGTATGGCGGGACTGGTGGGGCTGTATGCTTTCATCACCTATGCCGTCACCATAATCTCCTACTATCTGCCGTTCCTCATTCAGGAGGATCATCTGAGCAGCGACATTACCGGTACTGTCACGGCGTTGTTCTATTTGGCCGTATTTCTGCCGGGATTCTGCCTTCCTTATATAATTAAGGTGTTCGGGCAGCGGACGTCGCTTATCGCCATAGCATCGATAGCAGGAGGGCTGTTGCTGATGGCCATGGCGCACGCCCACTGGCTGCTGTATGTGGCGGCGTTGCTGATGGGATTCGGCTACGGTGTGTTCCAGCCTGTAATCTACGACAAGGCCACCTACACCGTCACCGACGGACGAAAATCCACGCTGGCGCTTGCCATAGTCTTGTCCGTCAACTATATCGCCATTACTTTCACCCCGTTTGTGGTTGATTTCTTCCGCGACTTGTTCGGCACTACGAGCAACCATTTCCCGTTTGTGCTCAATTTCGTGTTCACGTTGATTTTCGGCGTTATAGTGGTGGCGCGGCGCAACACCTTCACTTTCCGCATGAGCAGTCAGTATGTGTGAGGCCAACACAGGTTCATCCTCTGAAAAAACAGCGTCGGCGTGCCTGAATTTCAGGCGCGCCGACGTGTTTTTTTTTCTGAAATTGTAAGACTTCGGTCGGATTAGAATGTGTAACCGAGACGGAGAGCGGGTTCGGCGTATGTGCCGAGGTCGAAGTTGGTTGATTTCGAACCGTGATCGCTTTCGAGGTTGTCATCCCACTGGCCGCGTTCGTTCACGCCGCCTTTGGTGTACTGGCCGGGGAAGTTCTTGAAACCTACCTTGATGCCGAGCTCAGCGCCAACGAAGAGACCTTTGTAAACGTAGAAGTCGATACCGGTGAATGCGTTTACAGTGAAGAGGTTGTAGGAGCCGGCGTTGTACAGGCGGGTCTTTACCAGCATGTCGTCAAATTCAGCCTGGCTTGTCTGGCAAGTGGAAACGAGTTCGAAGCCGAGACCTGCGCCTGCATAGAGGTTCACGCGCTTGTAGGTCAGGAATGTGCGCTCGTAGCCGAGGTTGATCGAGAAGTTGCCTTCACGGTTCTTTGTCCAGATGTCCGAAGCGTTGTCGGGATCGTCGGTGGTTTTGTCGGTGTGAACGCCGAAACCGATACCGAAGCGGATGGCATCTTTGTCGGTGAAGAAGTAGCGTCCTTTGATCTGGTCAATCTTGAATGTCTCGAAGTTGTTGGAGAAGGGGTTGAACTGAAGTTCTACGCTGAATTCGCCTTTTTCGGGAGCGTACTCATTCTGTGCAACAGCGGGAGCTGCGATGGCTGCAACGAGGGCAGCGCTGATCAGAAACTTTTTCATTGCTGTGTTTTGATTAAAATAGTTGTTAAATTGTATTCGTGCTTATTGAAAATCCGGGGTTGTCAGATGTTTGGGTGGAATGCTTGTGTTTTTGAAGCGTCGCATGTGGCAACCCTTTTTATTTATGTGTTTTGGTGTGATTTTCCTAAAGTTTTGTTTTGTGCTGTTGTGATGTTTTCGGCTACAAAGTTAGATATTGACAGGGAATTGTAAAGATATTTTGTGTTAAGATTATTTAATTTTTGCATTTCGGGCTGATAATGAGATGGTTGTAATGTTGCAAAAATATGTTATAAAACATGTTTTTCTTCGTTTCCGGCGGCTGTTTTAAGCATTCGGCCCGTTAATCATGGGATGTGGAATGTGATTAGAGTGGAATTTTGTAACTTTGCTATCATGGCTGAAACCGCTATGATAGCTATAATAGCTATAGTAGCTATGTTAGCTACCTTGGCACTATAGCTTAGGTTGTGGTTCTGCCTGTTCTGTAATGCAAATAAGATGTCTACACATTATTATATAATAGTAGTAGCGGCCGGAAGCGGTTCGCGTTTCGGCGGGGAGGTGCCCAAGCAGTTCGTGATGCTTGGCGGCATGCCGGTGCTTGCCCGCACCATCGGGGCGTTTGCCGAGGCTCTGCCCGGGGCTGAAATAGTTCCGGTGCTTTCGTCCGATATGTTCGGGTTCTGGGAGGATCTTTGCACGAGCTGCGGAATGGTGTCGCCCCGTCCCGTGAGCGGGGGGAGCACCCGATGGGAATCCGTAAAGAATGCCCTGACTGTCATTGCCGAACGGCATCATGCGTCGTTCCCGGGTGAAGATGCCGTTGTGCTTGTCCACGACGGAGCCCGTCCGCTTGTCAGCAACGAGGTGATTCTGGCTGCGGCGCATGCGGCAATGCAGGCCGACGGCGCCATTCCGGCGATTGCGGTGACCGATTCGCTGCGCACGGCCGGAATTGACGGCGAGCCTTCGAAAGCGGTGGACCGCTCTCTGCTGCGCGCCGTCCAGACGCCTCAGGCCTTCAGGCTGTCGGTGCTTGAAAAGGCTTATCAGCTCCCCTACACTCCCCGTTTCACCGATGATGCCTCGGTGGTTGAGGCTGCCGGATTCACCGGTATTGTTCTCACCCCCGGTTCTTCTGAAAATCTGAAAATCACCAATCCTTCCGACATAATAGTGGCCGAGGCGATACTCCGAGCCAAAGGCAAAATCTGATATGAATCTGCGCGAACGCGACATACAGTATGTGAAAGGGATAGGGCCGGCCAAGGCGAAACTTCTCGCCGAGGAGCTTGGCCTGCGGTCGGTCCACGACCTTCTGCACCATTATCCCAACCATTATGTTGACCGTTCGCAGATTTATCGTGTGGCTGATTTCAGCGGCGAGATGCCTGCGCTGCAGGTGCGCGGCCGGTTTGTCACCATGCAGGTGCAGGGCGAGGGGGCGAAAATGCGTCTCACGGCCCTGTTCTCCGACGGGTCCGCCACGATGGAGGTGGTGTGGTTCCGGCGCATCCGTGCGTTGCGTGAGCTGTATCATGTAGGGAAGGAGTACGTGCTGTTCGGCAAGCCACAGCAGTTCAACGGCCGCTGGAGCATGGTGCATCCTGAGGTGGATCCCCCCGAGGCCACCGGCGCCGCGCAGGGTCTGAGGGGTGTGTACCCCCTCTCCGAGAAGCTGCGCAACCGTGGGGTGTCCTCCAAAAACATTTTCACCTGGGTGCAGAACGCTTTGGCTGCGTGCCGCGAATTGCCCGACACGCTTCCGGCCGATGTGCTTGAGCGCTACCGCTTCATGAGTTTCGATGAGGCCATACGCACCATTCACAATCCGTCGGGACCGGAGCAGCTGCAGCGTGCCCGCGAACGCATGAAATTCGAAGAGCTGTTTTATCTGCAGCTCAACATACAGCGGTTTGCCGACCGCCGCAGCGCCGAGCTGCAGGGGGTGAGGTTCAGCCGCATCGGCCGTTTCTTTAACGGCTTTTACACGCAGATGCTCCCGTTCAGTCTCACCGAAGCCCAGAAGCGTGTGTTGCGCGAAATCAGGGCTGACGTGGCCACCGGGCGGCAGATGAATCGCCTCGTGCAGGGCGATGTAGGCTCGGGCAAGACCATCGTGGCGCTGATGGCGATGCTGATGGCGCTCGACAACGGATGCCAGGCATGCCTTATGGCACCCACCGAAATTCTCGCCGGACAGCATTATGAGAGTCTGCGGCAGCTTGTGGCCCCGCTTGGGGTGAATGTGCGGCTCCTCACCGGCTCGACGCGTGCGCGTGAACGCCGCGAAATCCACGACACGCTTGCCGACGGGTCTCTCCACATTGTTGTTGGCACCCATGCCCTCATCGAGGATGCGGTGAAGTTCCGTAATCTCGGCCTGGTGGTCATCGACGAGCAGCACCGCTTCGGAGTGATGCAGCGTGCACGGCTGTGGAGCAAGAACACCGTGGTGCCGCACGTGCTGGTGATGACCGCAACCCCGATTCCGCGCACGCTTGCCATGACACTCTACGGCGACCTTGACGTGTCGGTCATCGACGAGCTCCCTCCCGGACGCAAACCGGTGACCACATTGCTCCGCTACGACGACCAGCGTTTCTCCGTCTACCGCTCCATCGGCCGTCAGCTTGCCGAGGGGCGTCAGGTCTATATCGTCTACCCGCTGATAAAGGAGAATGAAAAACTTGACCTCCGCAGCCTCGAGGAGGGGTACGAGCTGATACGCGACACATTCCGCTCCTACCGCGTGGCCTGTGTGCACGGACAGATGAAACCCGCTGAGAAGGAGCACCAGATGGAGCTTTTCGCCTCGCATCAGGCCCATATACTTGTGGCCACAACCGTGATAGAGGTTGGAGTGAATGTGCCGAACGCCACCACCATGGTAATTGAGAACGCCGAGCGTTTCGGGCTGTCGCAGCTGCATCAGTTGCGTGGCCGCGTGGGGCGCGGGGCGGCGCAGAGCTACTGTGTGCTCATGTCGAAGCGCAAAATCGCGGCCGACACCCGCAAGCGCCTCGAGCTTATGACCTCAACCACCGACGGATTCAAGATTGCCGAGGCCGACCTGAAAATGCGCGGCCCGGGCGACCTTGAAGGCACCCTCCAGAGCGGTCTTCCCCTTGATCTCCGCATTGCCAATCTTGCCACCGACGGCCAGATGGTGCAGCTCTCGCGCGACGTGGCCCGTGCCATTCTCGATGCTGATCCGGGTCTCGACGCACCGGAGCACCGCGCCATGAAGGCCGAGCTGTCGCTGCTGTTCAAACGTCCGGTCGACCTCTCCCGCATCTCCTGATAGAGGGGCGGGGTTTGAAAACATGTTGTAGAACATATTTGGCGTAAGTCTCTTTAGCTTAGAATTATACACTCGGATTCTGCGGCGCGAAAAGGAATTTAGTATATTTTAGCGCGGAATCTTTTCCGATTGGTTTTGATTTTTCGTAATTTTGTGGAAATCAATCAGGCGGCATATGACCTTTAAATCCGGCGATGCGTTATCGCCACTCTCCGCACCGCTTGTTGACCGTGATCTTACCGATACGCAGTGCATCCCGCGCCGATGGCCGGAGTCAGAGCAGCTTCAATTCTCTCTCTTCTCCCGTGCGTTCCTTCCTCCCGAGTGCGAAGGTTCCCGGAGCTGTGAGCGTGCTGCGACGCAAATATGACAACATAAATGGAAACGACACTTGTAATTATAAAACCTTCGGGGATACAGCGCGGCCTTTGCGGCGCTGTGATTTCGCGTTTTGAACAAAAGGGCCTGGTGATTGCCGGCATGAAGATGATGCAGCTCGACGAGAAGATTCTCAGCGAGCATTACGCACATCTGGTGGGCCGTCCGTTCTTCCCCTCGCTTGTGGCGTCAATGACTGCCACTCCGGTTGTTGTACTGGCTGTGCGCGGCGTCGATGCCGTGGCTGTGGTGCGTGCCATGACCGGTGTGACGAATTCCCGCAACGCCGCCCCCGGCACCATTCGCGGCGACTTCGGCATGAGCGGACAGATGAACATTGTCCATGCATCCGATTCGCCCGAGAACGCTGCCATCGAGGTGGCCCGCTTCTTCCGTCCCGGCGAAGTGTTCGATTATCTTCCTGTAACTGTCAAGGCCATCTATGCCGACGATGAACTAAACGCGTAATTCCGATCTCTCTCAGTAAAACATGCTTCAGAAAACATTAAGAAACCTCACATTACTTCTCATAACCGCTGCATCGGCTGCAGTGGCCTCCGCACAGACACTCCGTGTGCCCGACGCACACAAGGCGGAACATGACAACCTGATTGCACGTCAGGAAAACATCGGCAACCAGATTTCAAGCAAGGATACACAGGCTTTTCTCGACAACCTGTTCAAGGACGAGGAGGAGCCTGAGCTCGACATCTATAACGAAGGTTGGAACAGCCGCAGCGTCAATGCCTACGCAGGCATGGCCGTGCCCGACACCAAAACGATTGATGTGAGCGAATTCGCCATGCCCTGCCCCGGCTATGTGACTTCGCCCTATGGCTACCGCCGCCGTTTCCGTCGCGAGCACAAGGGCATCGACCTCAAGCTGCAGACCGGCGACACCGTGTATGCCGCATTCGACGGCCGCGTACGCCTCACCAATTTCGAGCGCCGTGGCTACGGATATTATGTGATTGTGCGTCACACCAACGGGCTGGAAACCGTCTATGGCCACCTGTCACGTTTCCTCGTGGAGCCTGACCAGGATGTGAAAGCCGGCGAACCCATCGCCCTCGGCGGCAACACCGGCCGCAGTTTCGGCTCGCACCTCCATTTCGAGACCCGTTTCATGGGTATCCCCATCAACCCTGCCGCAATCTTCGACTTTGCCAACCAGACGGTGCACACTGACACATACACCTTCGACAAGAACACTTACAAACGTGCACGTAACTTCGATCCCGCCGCCAACGAGCAGTATGCAAGCAAGTATCGCGCTTCGCGTCCGGCCTCCCAGAGCGCAACGGCATCCTCCGGTTCACGTTCCAAGAACTATACTGTGCGCCGTGGCGACACGCTGAGCCGCATCGCATCGCGCAACGGTGTCACCGTGCGTCAGCTGTGCAAGCTCAACGGCCTCACCACCAAATCGAAGCTCCAGCCCGGCAAGAAGCTGCGTCTGCGCTGACGCCCACGCGCTTTTCCCCCCGATTGTAGGGTCGCGACCTGTCGCGACTGCACTCTGCGTAATATATTTGGGCATCAGGCATTCATCTGCAACATCCCGCCTGCAGTCGCGACAGGTCGCGACCCTACGAGCTGATGGAAGCATTTGTTTTTTTAAGGCTCGCCATTTGTTTTTTAGGCTCACCTTTTTTTAGCCAGCTAACTTAAAACACAGGCTCCGGCATCTGCCGGGGCCTGTGTTTTTTTGTTTCCGTTACGCCGCGTGATGCGGTGTGGGAGACGGGCGCGAGGCGCCCTGCACGGCATCAACTTGGCAGGGATAAGCTCTGATAAACTCGGATAAGTTCTGATAAACTCGGATAAGTTCTGATAAGCTCTGATAAACTCGGATAAGTTCTGATAAGCTCTTATAAACTCTGATAAATTCGGATAAACTCGGATAAGTTCTGATAATTCTTATAAGAGTTTATCCGAGCTTATCCGGACTTATCAGAATTTATCCGCGTTTATCGGCGCTGGCCGGGGGCGCCCCCTCGTTCCGGGCCGCGATTAACGAAATTTTTGTCAGGGTGTTAAAAAAGTGAAGAAAACGTTGTGTTTAACAAGAATTAACTAATGGGGGGGGTAAATAGTGAATATATCTTTAACTTTGCCATGCAAATGTTGTGCCCGATAGCGGACGGGGGTGTTTTCTCGGCCGGATATCATCACATTTCGGGGTGCGACATGCGATATTTTTATGACATGAAAACTCGCTAAATCAGTTATTTAACCAATCAGCATCGCATCGTCATTATTACTTCGGTGCAAATAAAAATTAAAACACAAAATATTAACCAACAATTTTCCAATCGCATGCAAAAGAAGATACTTGCTTCACTTTTGGTGACTCCATTGGCATTCAATGCCTTTGCCGACATCGTTTTGGATGATCTTAAAGCTCCTGAGGCCTGGGTTCCCGCCGGTCTTATAGGTAATGGCTTTGAGATTAACGGCACTCTCATTTCGGCAGCCGTAGGCGCCGGTGAGGTCAGCCAGACTGTTACCCTGCCGCAGGGTAGTTATAAGGTCAATATCGGGACTTTGACCAACGCCACAGTTGCCGTCAGCGGTGCTGTAGAGACACCCGTAGATGCCACAAAGAATACAGAAGTTACTTTCACCTGCACAGGTGGCGAAGTGACAGTTACAATCGCTCCCGAGAATGCCGCAAGCAGCTTTGCTTTCGGTGATGTACAACTCACTCTGGAGTTCGGTAATACGGCGCTGAAAACGGCACTGGAGGCACAGCTTGTGTCCTTGACCACTGTTGATGACAGCGAAGAATTCGCATCAGAAGTGGAGGCTTTGCGCGCGCGTCAGGAAGCACTTCAGGAGACTCTGGACGCCCTGACCGAAAAAGTTGCCAATCTCGAAGACGGCAAATTCACTCTTGCGTTGTATACAGAATACAAACTCTATGATGAAGAGGCTGCCGATGGTCTGATTGCTCAGGTTGCTGCCTACAAGGAAGCTGCCGATGCTTACAATAAGGACGCTGCCGCTGAGAACGCCAAGATCAATGCCGTGGCTACCAACACGGCAGCCGAGGCTGCACTTCTCGAAGGGGTTGAGACTCTCAAGGCAAGCCTTAAAGAGATCAGCGACAAGCTCGATGCTGAGGATGCACCTCAGGCCGAGGGCGTTGAGGATTATCTCGGCACAGCCTGCGATGCTACTGTAACCGAGATTTCCGAGGCCATCGCCGCATACGAAGCTGCCATCAAGGAGGCTTATGCCGACAAAACTCAGGTAGACATCGAATTTGCCCCTGAAGTCGATGCCGAGGCCCTTACGGTGCAGATAGCTGAGCTGCAGGCAAAATATGATGGCGCTGTGGCCGACATTGCAGCATACAACACGTTTGTAACCGAGGTTCTCCCCGGTCTTGACAAGGCTTACAGCGAAGCTTCCAACTCCCTGATGGGTGTGAAGGGCTACAATGAAGAAAATGTAGATATTTTCAACGGCCGCATCCAGGAATGGCAGAGCGCTGTCGCCAAGACATATGCTGACGCTCAGGCTGGCATGAAGATCAAGAAAGGCACAGTTGAAGGTGCTGCCGACCTCCTTTCCGGCGACCAGGCAACCGCTGATGCCGCCAAGACTGAAATGGCCGACTTCGCAAAGGCTAAGGTTGAACTCGTCGCCGATCAGAACAAGCTGATGACCGAAACTGCAAAATCGCTTGCAGAAGCCCAGACCACAATCGACAGCCTCAGCAAAATCGACGAGATTACCGAAGATGTGGCCGCCCAGCAGAATCTCCTCACCACTCTGGTGGATAAAGTCAATGAAGCTTATGCAGCACTTGGTCTTCCCGTTACTGACTTCGAGGATGAGCTCGGAGCTATCACAACTGCCCTCACTGATTTGCAGGCCGCAGTTCAGCCGATTCTTGACATCCAGAAGAAATTCGATGAAGCCAAGGCTGAAATAGAAGAACAGATAAAGGGTACTGCCATTGAAGGTAAATTCAACGATACCTTCAAGGCTATCCAGGATGCCATCGATGCTCTGACCACCGACAATAACGACACTACAGAAATCTCGTCGGCCATCGATAACGCCAAGACCAATGCTACCAACCTGATTGAAGCATTCAAAGCTGCTGACAAGGCTGTTGCCGACATGGAGACAGCTGTGGAAGATATTGATAAGCTGATTGCGGACAAGACCATCCTTAAAGGTGCCGACTTCGACAAAGCAGCTTACAAAGCCGACAAGGAAGGTGCATATGCCAAGTTTGTTGCCCAGCTTGGCGAATTCAACGATGCTCTTGACAAGGCAGCAGCAGCTCCCGGCCAGCAGTGCTACGACCAGGCTACAGCCCTCAAGGCTGCCATTGATGCATATGGTGTGGCCGCTCAGGTTACTGCCGTTGAGAAGGACTTCGAGACAAAGGCTACTGAGGCTAACCAGAAGTTGGTTGCCGATCTCCTCGACGAAGTCAAGGATGCCGCCAACAACAATGAAATCGGCGTTATCACCGGTGTAGAGGCCGACATGTTCGATGAAATCGACGCCACAATGACTGGCATCGATGCTGACCTTACAGCCGCCAAGGATGCTGCTGATTTCTCGGCCGATGCATTCACCGCAGTAGACACCAAACTTGAGGCCGCTCTCGAAACAGTCAAGGGCCTGCAGACCACTGTCAACGACATGGTTGAGAACCAGACCATCTTCAACGGTTTTGCCGAGCGCATGACCGATCTTGAGAAGGCTATCAAGGCTGCTTATGCATTCAGCCAGGACAATGCCATTGATCCCGCCAAGGGCTTCTTCGCAAACACCATCGGCGACCTCGACGCAACTCCGGCCGAAGGCAGCTATGCCGCGCAGCTCAACACACTGCAGACCGCTATGGACACTGCTCTCGAGGGTCAGAAAATGGCCGACGAGCAGAAGTCGTTTGAGAAGACACTCAGCGATCTCGAGACGCTTGTTGCCGGTGTCGAGACATGGGTCAAGAACAATGAGACTGCTCACAACCTGCAGTTGGGCTACTCGCAGACAGTGCGTTCGTACATCGAAGGCGTGATTGCCGCAATCGAGAAGCGCAACACAGACGCCAAGAACGACGCTTCGTTCATCGCTGAATGGATCGACGGTCTGAACGCTCTGCTTGCCAACGACCTGACCAGCCTTGACCGTACGGTTTACGAATCGTTCGGCAAAGGTGAATCCGCTCAGAAAGATGAAACCTACAAGCAGGCTTACGACGATATAAAGAAGAAGGCAGAGGCTATCGATACCGATGCAACTGATAATTTTGCAAAGGAAGTGGCCGCCACCAACAATGCCCTTGTCAACTCCGACAGCGCATGGCAGAATGTGCTCGACGGTCTGAACGACACCTACAAGGCTGCCGTGCAGAAGTACAACCTGTTCATGTACGGTCTGACCAACAAAGACTACAAGGATTACGTACATGATACTGTTGCCGACCACGAGGCCATCTACACATACTCCAGCGAAATCAGCGATCTCGCGCAGGCCGTTCAGACCTATGTGGACGAGCAGAATGATGCCGAACATGTTATCTCCGAGACTGAATTCAAGAGAGAGGCACTCGACAAGGCTGCTGCCCTGACTGCCGAAATGAACGGCATTGTAAACACAATGCTTGAGGCTCTCAAGACAAAGGCTGCCGACTACTATACCCAGCTCAGCACTGAGGCTCAGACCGCCATCACCACTGCAGAAACCGATATGCAGGATGCCGGTGTGGTTACCGACCTCATCACCGAGACTCTTGCAAAGGCCAAGACACTCCTTGAGGCAGTTACCAAGGCAGACGAAGGTCAGAATGCCAATGCGGTTGCGGAGGCAGAGGCTGCCGCTGCAAAACCCGCTTCCGGTCTGACAGCCGATGCTGCTTACGGTTACTCCTATGGCAAGGCCATGGACGCCATCGCCACCTCGCTCGACAACGTGCTCGCTGCCATCGATGTTGATGCCGCCGCCAAGACACAGTGGGGCAACACCTACAAAGACACTATGGATGGTGTGGACCAGATGATTGCTGACATCACTGAGAACGGCACATACAAGAATGCCGACGCAGATGTGGTAGAGGCTCAGATGGAAATCATCAATGCCGCCAAGGAGGAGATGGAAACCCTCAACACTACTCCGGCAACCAAGCTCGAAAATCTTGCTGAAAAGACCACTCAGCTTCAGGATCTGTACACCACGATTACCGATGCAACCGATGTGATCGCCAACTCGAACGACAAAAACACCGCCGCTCAGGAACTCCTGAAAGATGTACAGGCTGCAATCGAGACTTACAATGACGAATTTGCAGCTCTCCAGGCCTATGTGAACGGCATGATGGTAGGCTCGACCGTTGACCTCACTGCTGCCAAGGCTGCTGTGGATGCAGTTGCGGCTCTTGTGGAGAATGACAAACTTGTCGCCACCGAAGCTGTCGTTACATCGACAATCGAGGCTGCAAAGACTGCTGTCGAGAATGCTTACGGCACAGCCGCCGGCAAGGAGATGGCTGCCCTGCAGACATTGGTAAGCAAGGTTAAGGTTGCATTCAACGATGCCAAGGTTTACGGTGATCTCGATGCCAAGACCCTTGAAGAAATCAATACCGGTATCAATAAGATTGATGCTGCTGTTGATGACAAGACCGACGATACCGACCTCATCTACACTCCCGAGACCAAAGATAAGTTCCGCAAGACTGCAATCGCTTATGAGACCGAGCTCTCCGGCTACTATCAGCAGCTTCAGGGCAGCTGGACCGATGGCGAAGGCGACAACAAGAATCCGGATCCCGATCCCGCTGCAACCATCGCACAGGCTCTGCAGGATCAGTACGACGAGGTTTCGGCCGCTCTCACCGAGGCTCAGAACACACTGGCAGGATGTCTGCCCGCTGTAACTGAATCTGACGAGAAGTTCGGCGAACAGTACGAAGCTCTCGCAACTCAGCTTGAGAACCTCAAGGCCGGTTGGGAAGCTGCAGGCGACCGCCTGATTGCAACTCAGGGCAACTATGCTGACGGCATGGCCGAAATCGCAAAGGAGATCGAGACCATCTCCGCAGCTGTCGACGCCGCTCAGGCTGACGCACAGGCTGTCAAGGACGCTCAGGATGCAAGCAATGGATTCGCTGATAAACTGCAGGAGAAACTTGACGGCATGCAGACAGATCTGGATAATCTTAAGGCCACCCTCACCGAGGACGGTGTTCTCATCTATTATCAGGGTGATGTTGCTACTATTCAGACGATGATTGACACCGCTCAAGACGACCTTACTGCAGCAAAGGATGCATTCAGCCTTGATGAGAATTCTACGCTGACAAATGGAGAAACCATTGCTCATGATATTCTGTGGCTTGCAGTGACCGGTAAGTTTGCTTATGCACAAGTAGAGGCTGAAAATGCAGCTAACGAGATTTCGACCACCAACACTGTGCTGACAGGCAATATTGTTCCAGAAGTCAAGGCGGATCTCAACTCGCAGCTTGCCGCTCTCCGTCTCCGCAAGCAAGCCGTGGATAACAAGATTGAAGAGCTTCGTACATCAGGAGCCGATTATCGGGATGACCTTGAAGGATGGGCTGCAGCATTCGATGCCGAGGCTCAGAAGGCCAAGGACATTGCTGACGAGGCCAAGGCAATCGCTGAAAGCGCTGCCGAGAACGAGTTCGTGCCCGGCGACGTTAACAACGAACCTGACGGTGTGGTTGACGTAGTGGATGTTCAGATGATCGCAACATGGTCGGGCGAAAAGCTCAGCTATGACCAGATCAAGGAGCAGTATTCCGCACGTCAGGCAGCCGCCGCCGACCTCAACAACGACGCAATGGTGAACATCGCCGACGTTACGGCAGTTGTCCGTCTGGCAATGGATGCCGAGAACGGCAACGAAGGCGCACGCTACGCTTACGCCCGCGGCATTGCCGGTGGCAACGACACCATGGACATCGTGCCTCTGGGCACCGAGGACGGCGTTCGCAGCTACGAGCTGAACCTCAACAACTCGCAGACCTTCATCGCCGGTCAGTTCGATGTTGTTCTCCCCGCAGGTGTTGAATTTGTAGATGCCAAACTCGCCGGCCGTACCACCGACCACGTGCTCAACGTCTACTACCACGAGGGATTTGTAACACTCCAGATCTTCTCGTTCACCAACGCCGAAATCTCCGGCCACTCGGGTGCTCTGGTTGTTCTGGAAACCCGTGGCGCAGGCACAGTTGGAATCGAGAATGCTCTGTTCGTTGACACACGCAACCAGACGTACAACGTACAGATGGGCAGCATGTCGTTCATCGACACCATCACCGAAGGTGCACGCAACCTGAAGGAGAGCATCTACAATGTTGCCGGCCAGGCTCGTCAGAGCATCCAGCGCGGCATCAACATCATCCGCCGCTCCGACGGTACAACCACCAAAGAGCTTCACAAGTAAAACCGATGGTGCGGGGCAGCCGCTGCCGACAAGCCGGTGACGGCTGCCCGACACCATTTTCAATTATTCATCATTGAAATATCCGACAATAATGAAATTACTCACAAAACGATTTGGGTTCAGAGTGCTGATGGTGCTTGCGGTGATGCTGTGCGCACGGTCGGTGTCGGCTGAAAACAAATTCTACATAGAACCGTTCACCATCAGCAGCTATGATGTGGTGAATGTTCCGGTGATGCTCGAGAATACAGGAATCAACCCCACGGGCTTCCAGTTCGATGTGGTTCTCCCGGCCGAGCTGGAATTCGCCGGTGAGCCGACGGCAAATCCCGCACGTCTCACCAATGTACACAGCCTGTTCTTCAATGCCAAAAATGGCCGCGTGCTGTCGTATTCAAGCGACCGCCAGACCATCAACGGCACCGAGGGCGAGCTTCTGACTGTCCCCGTAAAGGTGAAGACCGGCATGCTTACCGAAAACACAGAGGTTAAGATCGGGATTGTGGACGCTGCCCTCACCACCGCGCTTGGCGAGCAGACCGTGCGCCCCGAGGATACCGAGGCAACCGTGACCCTGCAGGCGTTCACCGCCGTAGGTTATAGCCCCGCCGCCGAGGTGGTTGCCGTTCCCGGAAGCGCTGCCGTCATTGAGTTCGCTCTCAGCAACAACTGCAATGTGCTGGGCATGCAGGTTGACTTCGTGCTTCCCGAAGGTTTCACCGCCGATGCAAGCGGTCTGACCCTCGGCACACGCTGCGCAGCAGGCATCGCCAAGAGCGTTACCGCCAATGCAGGTAATGTTTACACCGTGCAGCTTTTCAGCGCGATCGACAACAATATGCTCACCGGCAACGACGGCGTTGTGTTCACACTCGCCGTGAACGTCCCTGAGGATATGGAAGCCGACGCCGCCACCGTTACGGTGAAAAACCTGGATGTGTCGTATGCCGCAGGCAAGTCAATCACCGGCGAGCCTTTCGAGGTGCAGATTGTGAACGGCATGAAGGTGGCCGCTGCTGCCAATGCAGAGATCGAGGCCCTCGAGCAGGAGCTTACCAAAGTGCTCCAGCAGATTGCCGAGGAATGCGCCGACGTTGCCGAGGATTACACCGGTTCGGAGGTTTATCAGCAGATTACAGCCCTGCGCACTGCTGTTGACAACGCTTTCGAGAACGGTACGCTCAAGGACAACTACGACGAGATCATGAAACCCGTGGACGACATCCGTACCGCCATCTCCACTCTGCTCACCGACGCTCAGGCTGCCGAGGCCCAGTTCAAGGAGAACGAGCGTGTGGCCGCCAACCAGGCTGCCTTTGAGGCTGCAATGGCTGAGGCCGACAAGCTGCAGGAGGCTCTGGATGCCGCCAAGGAAGAGATTGCCAAGGATTATCCCGGTATCGATGTGACTACAGAAATCGAGGCTGCTCAGGCTGCTGTCAACGCTCAGGTTGACAACATAAACAAGGCTCTGGAAGCCGTTGAGAACGAAGGCACATTCGAATACACCGTTGATGCTACCGACACTGAAGCTGCCATCGCCGCCGCCAAGAAGGCTGCCGCCGATGAGGCAAAACGTCAGGCCGACAACAAGGCCGCCTATGAGGCTGCTGTGGATGCAATCGACGCTCTCGAGACCAAACTCGATGAAACCATCGCAAAGATTGCTTCCGATTATCCTTCGGCAAATGTGTCGCTCGACGTGATGCAGGCACAGAAGGCCATCGACAAGGCCCGCACAGACGCCGAGGCCGCACTTGAGGCAGTCGAGGAAGAGGGCACTTACGACTACACACCCGATACAAAGGCTATCGAGGATATGATTGCCGCTATTCTCGAGAAGGCAGAGCAGTCGGGTATCGAAATCATCACTGTTGACAATCTTCCCGCCGATGCCCAGCTATATAACCTGCAGGGCATTCAGGTGAGCCGTCCGGCTGCCGGATCGATTGTGATTGTGCGCATGGCCGATGGCAATGTCAGCAAGGCAGTTGTGCGCTGATGCGCAATGTCCTCCCGCATATATCTGATAAAAACGGATTTTGCTAATTGTTTTGATTAGTTGGCTTTAAGCGATGCAAAGCCAACGCCCGCCGGGTGGTGTGCCGCTTTCCCCTGCACACCGCCCGGCCTTTTTGTTTTTTGCGGGATAAGTTCTGATAAGCTCGGATAAGTTCTGATAAGCTCTGATAAGCTCTGATAATTCTTATAAGAGCTTATAAGAGCTTATCAGAGTTTATCGGGTCAAGCCGAAATATCGGTGCATGAAATCAGCATTTCTCCATGATAATGATTTCATCCACTTGTAGGGTCGCGAC
>ERZ808046.85-NODE-85-length-125096-cov-8.067134_pt1 | contig 125096 bp, 105 predicted proteins | sample MGYA00380196_ERZ808046 | MGnify/ENA primary metagenome ERZ808046 (study PRJEB31490, sample SAMN06133421) | mouse gut metagenome | isolation source: Z6_2 | host: mice | place: China: Chengdu | collected 2015-05 ...
TCAAATTCCTCACTTCTGCCGACGCTGATGTCTGTTCCGCCCGTAATATGGTCTGTCACAAATTGTGCGATTGTATTCTTATACTGTTCCCGCAATTCTACTCTGGACGTTCCTTCTATCACCGCGGATGCCTGTACAACATCCTCCTGAAATGTAAGATCCAATACCGCCTGTACATATGCTTTCGCATCAAAGTCTTTCGGCCATACCGCAAAAGCAATTCCAATCACTGCAACAATCAAGATCACTGCCGCAATGCTTCGTTTCGTTTTTTTCTGCATACGTTCCTGTCCCCTTCTTTCTAACGGACGATTCCTTCACAGACCTTATCCACTGCTGCCTTTCCTTCCATGCTCTCAAGAATCAGCAATGCGAATTCCAAAGATGCCGCCATTGCCTGTCCTGTTATAATATATCCGTCTCTTACCGCCGGGTCGTCCTGTACCTTTGCGCCATATAAAAACTGCGTCATACTTGGATGTGCCACCGCCTTCTTTCCTTCCAGATATCCCATTTTGCCAAGAATGCTTGGCGCCGCACAAATCGCCGCCACATATTTACTTGCTTTTATAAACTGCCTGACCACCTCTTTTACACCTTCATGTGCATCCAGATTCTCCGTTCCTACACTTCCGCCCGGGAGCACGATCATGTCTTTTTCCGTATAATCCACTTCATCGAACAGCTTATCCGCCTGCAGTGAAATTCCATGTGAAGTTGTCACCGTCTTGGTCTCCTGAATGGACACGGTGTCCACTTCTACGCCTGCTCTTCGAAGTACATCTACTGTAGTAAGTGAAAGCGAAAGTACTTCAACGGTAGTGAGCGAAAGTGAGAGCACGTCTACCGCAGTAAGCGAAAGCGAAAGCACCAGTACCTCAGCATCGACCAGCGAAAGCATCAGCACCTCAGCATCCACCAGTGAGAGTGAGAGCGTTTCTGCTTCTGAGAGTCAGAGTACCTCGGAAAGCTTAGGAGGCACTCCTGGTACCGGAGGCACAGGTGGAGGCACCGGCGGCGGTGGAACAGATCCGGCAGATACGACGGCTGATCCGGCTCCGACTACCACAGTGACCGATGGTCCGGTACCAGCAGCGGCAGCACCTGCAGCAGCGGTGGCAACAGCACCGACTCCGGCAGCGCCTGCGGTTGTTCAGGCAGCGGATGATCCGGTACCGCTGGCAGTTCTGGGCGATGAGGACTTGCAGGAAGCACAGGAAGAGATCACAGATGATCAGGGACTTCAGACGATAGAAGACGAAGAAGTGCCGCTTGCTGCCGGCGGAATCGTCGGTGGATTGCAGCATAACTTCCAGCATGTGTGCGAAGCATTCGCATCTGGTCTCCTTCCGCTGTTCCTTCTTGGAAGCAACAGAAAACGGAGAAAAGAAGCTTCTGAACTGAAAAAACAAGTGAATGACAGATCAGGAAGAAAGGATAGCTAATGGGAATTTTTGAAAATATGGCATGGGGGTTTTGCAGATTAGATCTGCTGGCACTGATTTTCATTGCCGCGGTTGTGGTTGTGTTTTTCGTAGACAGACACAGACTGAATAAAAAGATCAAAGAATTAAAAGATCAGTTATAAGCAGATAAAACAGAAATTAGTGACTGCCTTTATAAGTCAGTCACTAATTTCGTATTTTATCTGAACAGATAACAGGAGACTCATCGTGCAGGGATCGAAGGAAAAAGAAAATGTATTAAAGTATAAACTTGCGTATTCAGGAATTGTTCTCCTGGTATATATCATTGGAAAAAATATACCGCTGTACGGTATTGACCTGTCATCTTACAAACAGGTGACTTTTCGTGCAGAGGAACTGCTGACTCAGACAATCAGCGGAGACATTTACCGTTCTTCTGTATTTGCAGTTGGAATCTTTCCGTCTATGATATCCGGACTGCTGGTTCAGCTTTTTCTGGCAGTTCGGAATCTGTTTACCAAAACCCGGGTTCCTCCGGGAAAAACCAGAGGTATCACCGTTTTGGTGACACTTGGGATCGCGGTGCTTCAGGCGGCAGTCCAGGTTCCAAAGCTGAGTTTTGCAGTAAGCAAAGAGCCGCTGCTTCTGATACAGACCATTGCCATGCTGGAGATGGTGACGGGAGCAATGCTCATTCTGTGGATTTCAGACAGAAACAGCCGGTTCGGTGTGGGGGGAAGAACCGTGTTTATCCTGGTTAATATTTTGGAACGGATCTCTTCGACATTTTTTTCACATACACTGGAAGAATTAAAGATCCCGCTGCTGATCTCAGCACTGGAAGTGGTGGTCATTCTAATTATGGAAAACAAAGAAAAACGGATTCCGGTGCAGCGCATCTCCATACACAATATTTATGCAGACAAGAATTACTTGGCTGTCAAATACAACCCGGCAGGTATTATGCCGGTAATGTTTACAACAGCGGTATTTATTCTGCCGGGACTTTTTGTATCGTTGCTGTTGTCGGTTTTTCCGTATAATCCGTTGCTGATCTGGTGTCAGCAGAATCTGTCTTTGGCTAAGCCTTTTGGGATTATGGTCTATCTCCTGTGCGAATATCTGCTGACGATTGGATTTTCCATGCTTATGATCAATCCAAAAGATATCACAGAGCAGTTTTTAAAAAGCGGAGACAGCATCGTCAACCTGCACGCGGGCCGCGATACAAGAAGGTATCTTGGAAAAATTATGAGGAGGCTGAGCTTTCTCAGTGCGACGGTTATGGGAGCGTGTATGGTGTTTCCTCTGGTACTGCAGCTAAAAGGCGAACTTGACAGCACGCTGGTCATGCTGCCGTCTTCCATGATGATGCTGGCAGGATTTTCCTGTACGCTTGTTCGGGAGATGATTACTTTAAAAAATTATGATACGTGCAGGCCGCTGTTTTAAAAGCGGCCGGGACAGGAGCTGAAGCATGTTATATTTTATTCCGGCATGGTACAAAGACAGAGAATGGTGTGAAAATGAGCAGAGCTGGCGGGTGAAGCGCATGCACACAGAATTTGACGATACCGTAAAACAGATCCAGCTGTTTCATCGAAGTAAATTTTGTGAATATCGGATCATGTTGCTTGGTTTTGCCCCCAACTTCCGCCATTTTCTTCACAGACAGGGGGTGTACCGTGCCCCGTACTGGTCCTGTTTTGATGCAATTCAGGAGGTCCGCCGAAAAAAGGCCGGGATCCTGTCTTTTCATGATCTGAACTGGCCGGCGGGGATTGAATTTCTTTATTCGCCGTTTGTCGTGATCGCCATGCTGGGAACAGAAAAATATGCACAGATTGATTTTGGAGAAGATGGCAATCCCATATGGATTGAATTATACCAGGACGGCAGGATCTGTCGCCGCAATCTTTATGATGACAGGGGATTTGTATCCGGTACGGTCCTGTATCAAGAAGGTGAGCCGCTTTATCAGGATTATCTGATGGAAAACGGCATGTGGAAACTGCGTCATTACTTTGAAGACGGACGTGTGGAAATCAATGGAAGATGTCCCCAGTATTTGCTGGAATATAAAGGCAGTACCTGGACAAAACCGTTCTCTAAAACATCTTATAAGTGCATAGAACATGTGATATACGAGGTGCTGGACGCCTATCTGGCTCTGACAGATTCCCGGGATATTTTCTGTGTGGCAATGCATGGGCTCCATATGAAACTTTTGGGGGAGGCGCTTAAGAGCAGGAAGATGATCCTGTCTTTTTTTCGTGACAGATATCAGGCAGGAGAAGGGGCAAAACTGCTGGATATGATTCAGAATGCAGACTGTGTCGTGGCGGATTCCAGAGAACATGCAGGGCGGATACGAAGACAGACGGGGATAGCAAAAGAGCGTCTGAAAGCAATTCCACCATATGATACCAGAGCGGATGAGGGGATCAGTCTGCAGCTGGGTGTTCAGAAAATTCTGATTCCGGTGGATGGTCTGAAGCCGGAGCTGTTTGGCAGGCTGATCCGTATCCTTGGGCGGTATATTCCGAAGAAGAAAGACGCAGAAGTGCATCTTTTTACCAGAGATGCCAGATATGACAGAAAGCAAAGGCTGCTGGAACAGGTTCGCATGGAGCTGAAAAAAGAAGGCCTGCCCGCAGCCTGGGCGGCAGAGACAGAAGGGGAGATGATGGCAGAGAATGATCTTGAAACGGGAGAAAAAGTACCGGTTTATTTTTTCCCGGAACAGTGCGTGGACGAACTGTCCGTGAGTAAATGTATGAGAGAACAATGGCTGCTTTTGGAACTTCGGGAAGTGCCGGAACAGTTTCTGCAGATCAATGCCATCAGTTTTGGCATTCCTCAGATTGTACAAAAAAGGACCGATTTTGTGGAGCACAACGGAAACGGCATGGTGATCGGAAGTCTGGACGAACTGCCGGAGGCGCTGGATTATTACCTCGATGAGCTGAAGCACTGGAACAAGGCGAGGATATTTTCTTATAAAATAAGCAGAAAATACACTGCAGAGCGTCTGCTTAAGATGTGGGGGGAGGTTATGGACTGCGTTGGCTGAGATCGGTATCTTACAACTTGGGATGACGGACTGGAATGAGGTCTATATCATGCCGGACAATGTGGTGCTGGACCATACAGATGTCCTTGAAAAACCCCTCCAAAAGCCGTATGACATGTTTTTTCTGGACCGGACCCCCACAGACAAAGAGATTGAACTGCTCTATCCGGCGGTGAAGGCCTATACGCTCTTTGTGACCAGGAATGTGGAAGTGGAAGGACAGACAAAGTGGCTGTGCCGCAGCAGAAAAGCCCAGTACATCGAGGAATCAAAGATCCAGCAGTTTCTTACGGAAGAATGCAGATACTATTTTCCGCGTCCGTACGGTGAGAAATTCAGTCTGAGGGATGTGGCGATTGCACAGGGCTTTCGTGGGAATGTGAAATGGAACGGGAATGAGAATGTATTGCTGGAGGCTGACTTCGGTGAACAATTCCGGCAGGCTGCCTACTGGCGTTACAACAGTCCTGTGTCCCGGGGGCAGATGATGGACTTCTGGCTGGAGTATGACAAAGACCCTTCGGTCCAGATCCGCGTGATCCTGATTCTTTTTGCGGCGGGAAGTGCCTGTCAGATGCTCAAACGGTGGGAACTGGACGAAAAGGCGTTGGAACAGGTGGTTCAGGTGGAAGGCAGTAAGAAAGATGGTACGTTCTTTGTCTCGGTTCAGGCAAAGGGCAAAGGGAGGCTGTGGCTGACCGCGCTGCACAAACGGGTTTCCAGAGGGAGTCACGGGTATTTTCTGCCGGGAGGCCAGCGGTATGTGACGTCACGCCGGGAAGAGGCTTTCTGCTATTTTGAACCGGGAGATTTAAAACCCCCTTTGTGTGTATATTTTGCCGGATATAAAACACTGCAGGGGTTTGAAGGATACTATATGATGAAAAGACTGGGATGCCCGTTTCTCCTTTTGTCTGAGCCAAGGCTGGAAGGAGGAGGCTTTTATATGGGGTCTAGCGAATACGAATATATGTTCGAAAAGGCGATCCGAATCCATATGGAAGAACTGGGTTTTACACCGGATCAAGTCATTTTATCCGGTCTTTCCATGGGCACCTTCGGTGCACTTTACTATGGATGCGATATTCGGCCTCATGCCATGATCGTGGGGAAGCCGCTGGTCCATATCGGAAACGTGGCAGCCAACGAGAAATACCTGCGTCCATCCGGATTTCCAACCTCGCTGGATGTTCTGCACAGTCAGTGCAAAGATTTGGGAGAAAAAGAAATAGAAAGACTGAATGATAAATTTTGGAAAAAATTTGATAAAACCGACTGGGGAAATTCAAGATTTGCCGTTGCCTACATGATCGAAGACGACTACGATGCAGATGCCTATGAGGAACTTTTGTCCCATCTTCGGTCGGACGGCGTGCAGGCCTACGGGAAGGGGCTCCACGGGCGTCACAACGATAATACAATGGGAATCATTCACTGGTTTCTAAGTCAGTATAAAAAGATACTGCGTGAGGATTTTGGGAGAAGGACGGATCAATGACCGGAGAAAAATGGACGGTTTACTGGAATGAATATTCTTCGGATACCTATCTGTATGGATCAGAGATTACTTATCACGGGAAAGATGATGTGGAATTTCGGAATCTTTTGATGCCGCCCGGAACGGTGATCAAACAGTGGTATTCGAGAACTTATTATCAGATGCAGCGGATCGAGCCTGCGCTGCCGATGATTGACGGGGAGAGCAGATATCAGCTTACGGTTCATGTGGACTGCCCGGAGAATGAGACATGGCTTTTGTGTCTGGTCTTTTACGACAAATACGATGTGGAGGCCGGAACCATTGCCGTGAGGGATGAAGTGTCCTATTTTCAATGTCCTTTAAGGACATACAGTTACAAACTGCAGCTGATGAATGGCGGAATGACACAGTTTCGCTTTCACTGTATTGAGATTCAGGAAATAGAAGATGAGACGGATGAAGGGTTTAAGGAAACTAAATAAGCTTTTGCGCAGGGTCAGAAGCTACAAAGCACAGATGGCCCGGCTTTCAGATGAGGAACTGTCCCGTCTGACGGTGACATTCAAGGAACGCCTTGCAGCAGGAGAGACTCTGGATGCGATTCTGCCGGAGGCATATGCGGCGATCTGCGAGGCGGACTTGCGGATTCTGGGAATGGAACCTTATGATGTGCAGGTGCTTGGCGGGATTGCGCTGCATCAGGGATACCTTGCGGAGATGAACACCGGTGAAGGAAAGACACTGGTAGCGACCATGCCGCTGTACCTGAATGCCCTTACCGAAAAAAGCACAATCCTGGTGACGGCGAATGAATATCTGGCATACAGAGATGCGCAGGAGATGGGGCCGGTATACCGCTTTATGGGGCTGACGGTAGCGGCCGGAGTCCCGGCCAGCGGACAGAAGGAATTCGACAATGAGGAGAAGAAAAAAGTATATGCGTCGGACATTGTATACACGACCCACAGTGCCCTTGGCTTTGACTATCTGATCAACAATCTGGTGAAAAATTCCAAAGACCGTTTCCTGAGGGAATATTATTATGTGATCATCGACGAGGCGGACTCGGTTCTTCTGGATGCGGCCCAGACTCCGCTTGTGATTTCCGCATCACCCAGAGTACAATCCAATCTTTATCAGACGGCGGATTTTTTTGTCCGGACGCTGGAGGAAGAAGAGGACTATATGCTGGAAGAGGGGAAGGTATGGCTTACGGATCAAGGTATCCGGTATGCGGAAACGTTCTTCCAGATCGACAATTTTTACAGCAGGGAACATTTTGAGATCAATCGACATGTGATTTTGGCTCTTCGGGCTCATAAGCTGTTCGAAATAGGAGAAGAGTATATGGTGTCACGGGAAGGGGAGCTTCTGCTGATAGACAAAGACACCGGGCGGGCGCTGCAGGGTATGAAACTTCGAGGTGGTCAGCACCAGGCGCTGGAAGTGAAAGAGGGGTTAAAGCCGACCCAGGAGAGCCGGTCCGTTGCGGTAGTTACGTTCCAGAATCTGTTTTTGATGTTTCCGAAACTGGCCGGGATGAGCGGTACCCTGGCAGATGCGGTGGAGGAACTGCGGGATGTGTATGGGGTAAAAGTGCTGGTAATTCCGCCCAACCGTCCCAGGAAACGGGTGGATTTGCCGGACTGCTATTTTAGAAATACCAGGCAGCAACTTTCGGCAGCGGTAAATACAGCGCTGGAGATTCACGAAACCGGACGTCCGGTATTGATGGTGGCGGCAAATTTTGAAAACACAGAATGGATCTCCCGGATGTTTACCAAGAGAAGAGTGCCCCACAACGTGTTAAATGCCAGCAATGCTTACTGGGAAGCGCAGATTGTCCGGGAAGCAGGCCGGCATGGTGCCGTGACCGTGGCAACTTCAATGGCCGGCAGAGGAACCGACATCAAGCTTGGAGAAGGCGTAGAAGCGCTGGGCGGCCTTGCAGTGCTGGGTATTGGGCGTATGGGCAACGTGAGGATGGAGCGTCAGGCCAGAGGGCGGGCTGGCAGACAGGGGGATCCTGGCACCAGTCAGTTTTTCGTGTCACTGGAAGATGGTGTGGTGGGAGAAGAAGAGTGGCTTGACAAATACATAGAAGGGAAAAAGAAAATCCACAGACGGAAACTGAAAAAGATCATTAATAAAGCCCAGATGGTCAAAGAAGAATCTGCCGTGACGGGAAGAAAGCAGTCGGTGGTTTATGACAAGGTGATACAGCGGCAAAGAGAACTGATTTATGCCACCAGAGACAAGCTTTTAAGCGGTGGGGAACTGTCCCGGGATTTGATTTTGGAGATGGCAGGAAGCAATATCCGGCGCTTCCTGTTGTCAAAAAAGACACTTGAACGGTGTGACCTGAATCGTTATATTCTTGACCATGTTTCTTACCGGCTGGAAAAAGAAGCGGCAGAACTTTCACTGAAAGAACGCAGGGCCATCAGGCGGTATCTGATGGAAAAAGTCTGTCAGGTCCTGGAAGAACAGGAAAAAAAGACAGGAAGCGCTGAGCGGATGAACGAATTTTTGCGTGTGGCGGTGCTCAGTGCAGTGGATGATGCCTGGGTGGAGCAGGTAGATTATATGCAGCAGCTGCAGGCGGCGGTCTCCGGCAGAGCCACTGCTCAGCGCAATCCTTTGTTTGAATACCAGAATGAATCCTTTGCATCTTTCCGGAAGATGAAAAACACAGTCTATGAAAATGCCATGCGCAGTATTCTGCTCAGTGATATTTTTGTGGATACAGAAGGGAAACTGCATATTTTGTTTCCGTGATGGCGTGCAAAAGCTTTGCGGTTTTTGGAAAAATGAGGAACACACAGAAAGAAAAGGAGCGCTGGCACGTGTGTTTGGTATGGAAGAAACGGAGGGACAAGAGATGGCAGTCTATGTATTCAGCCTTCTGGTAGGTTATTATCCCAACGGAGTGGATTATGCCCAGGGGTATCGGGCCGGGATTATAAGAAAGCTTCTTGGTCCTGTCCGATATGTTTTTGCAGAACTGCCCGGGAGAAAAGAGATCTTGTATTACAAAAAGCTCGGGATTCGAGAAGAAGAAATGCTGAGCACTCACCATTATTTTCTGGACCATCCGGACCTGAAGTTGACCGTGAAAATAAAGAAGAAACGGAAAGAATTAGAAAAGAATCTGGAAATCACGGATGTGGATGAGCAAGAATCCGAGATCCGCCTTTTGAAGGATGGCATGATAGTCGCGTCTTTAGTTCGGGACTTAGAGGACAGGGAGTATTTGTCGGCAATTCATTATTTTCATCAGTGCAGGCTGATACGCACGGAAGTGTATACGGACCAGACCGCTTACGCAGATTATTATGCGACTGCAAAATCAGAACATGGCCTCTATGCGAAGCGTACAAGACGGATCTACTATCACAGGGACGGCTCTGCTGCCTATGAGCAGATTTTTGAAGGGGACAGATCCTGGTATCTGATGCCGGACGGGAAGATTTTCACAAAATCGGAATTTTTTGAACGATTCATTCAAACACTGCGCTTGTCTTGGGAGGATACGATCTTGATCGACCGCTTTGCACAGTTTGATTATGTACAGCCGCTTTTTCGATGGAAGAGAAAAGCCCGGACCATCGCAGTCATGCATGCCGGACATTATTTTGAGAACGGTGAGAGTGCCTATACAGTCAATTTCAATCCGGACTATAATTATTTTTTTAAATATTCGGGCCTGTTTGATGCGGTGGTAGTGTCCACGCAGCAGCAGAAGGAGGAATTGAAAGAGAAACTTTTGGAGCACTGCTGCGAAGTTCCGGACATCCGGGTCATACCGGCGGGTGGAGCGGACAGGCTGCGGCATCCAAGAGATGGACGAAAACCATACTCCATACTGTCTGTTTCCCGCATACAGGCACATAAAAAAATCGACTGGATCATAAAAAGCGTCGTAAAAGCACACAAAATGAATGAACAGATTACCCTCGATATCTATGGAAGCGGCAATCCGGATTATGAGAAATTTCTGCAGCACATGGTGGAAACATTTCATGCTCAGTCCTATATCCGATTTATGGGACATCGGGATGTAACGGAGGTGTACAGAAACTACGAAGTGTTTATAACCGCGTCGACCTTTGAGACCCTTGGACTTTCGATCTTAGAGGCAGTCTGTTCGGGGACAGCTGTAATCGGGCTGGATGCAAAGTATGGCAGCCACCTGTTCATTCATCCGGAGGAAAACGGATATCTGATCGACTTCAAGCCGGGGAAGGATGACGAAGATGCCAAGAGAGCCATCGACAACATGGCCGAAAAGATTGTGGAAATTTTCACAAATCCGGTGCGGTTAAGCATGTTTCATAAACATTCTTATGCGATTGCTGGGAACTTTTCCGTTCAGGCTGTGGAAGAGAAGTGGCAGGAACTGCTGACAGTATGGGAGGGATGATGGTCATGAAAGTACATATTACGAATCTGTATGGTATAAGTGGAACCGCCGGGAAAGCTCAGCAAATGGCAACAGACATTGCAAGGAAAGATTTGAATTATCATGAACTGGGGATCTACAGATATCCCATGCACTCCGATACTCCGGATATGCTCCGCACGCGCCTGGACGGGATCATCGCTTCGGTCAGTCCTAGAGATATCGTCATCTTTCAGCTTCCCACCTGGAATGGCCTTGCTTTTGATGAGGCGTTTGCGGCGCATCTGAGCGGCTATCGGGGACTGAAAAAGGTATTTTTTATTCACGATGTACCGCCTCTGATGGATCAGCGGGTATGGAAAGAACTGGATCAGTATATTGCATTTTACAATAATGCGGATCTGATCATCCTGCCGTCTCAGAGTATGGCGGATTTTCTGAGAGCCAGGGGACTTTCCGTGAAAAAAACAGTGATTCAGAGGATGTGGGATGAGCCCGCTGACGTGGATGCGGCCAGTGGACCGCCGTTTCGCAGAAGGATAAACTTCGCGGCGGATGTTGTGCGGATTCCCCGTCCTTTTGTACAAAACTGGAGCAGTGAGACGGTGGAGCTGGCAGTCACGGGGAGCCAGGAAGCGTATCAATGGGCAAAGGGAAGAAACCTTCATTTTCTGGGATGGCATCACAATGGAAATCTTCTTACGAACGTGCTCCGGCGAAGCGGGGGATTTGGTCTGCTCTGGCACGATGATCCGGTATGGATGAACTACATGAAATGCAACGCCTGCTGCAAGCTTGGCACCTATTTGGCAGCCGGTCTTCCCGTGATCGTACCTGACAGCATTCCCGAAGCGGATACCATCCGAAGGAAAAATCTCGGTTTGACCGTGCGCACTCTTGATGAGGCGGTGGATTTGGTAACGCATATGACAGAAGAGCAGTACCGCCGGATGGCACAGGATGTGGATTCTTTTGCCGGTCTGATCCGCGGCGGATACTTTACAAAAAAACTGCTGACCGATGCAGTCTTTCAGCTGCTGTATGACTGATGTCTAAAGGAGACTGGGCAATATGATCTACAATTTTCATCATTTTTATTACTGGCTGAAAGGCGGGGTGGAGACCGGACAGGCATACAGAGCAAAAATGTTCCGCACCCTTGGACTGGAAGCAAAGTTTGTCTTTGCCACCACATTTCCTAACTGCAATATCCAGCAAGAGACGTCCTACCTTGGCTTCCTGGATTCAGAAGTGATCTGGATGTACGGATTTTTTACCGACTGCAGAATCTCTCCGGTTCTTTATACATTGGAGCAGCTGGAAAATACGTTCGCGGATGAACCATATTCTTTTTCCAGAGACAAAGCAGTTGTGACCTACTATTTTTCACGCTCGAGGGTGCATTATCGGGTTTTTCTGACGGAACCGGACAGTGAATACATTCACCGGATCGAGATGATTTCCGGCGGATGTCTGATCCGGAAAGATTACTATACCTACTGCAGAATTTATTCTGAATACTATGTTCCGGCTGACGGGCAGTCACATCTGTATCTGCGCCGGTTTTTTCACGAGGACGGAAGAACCGCTTACGAAGAAGTAATTGACGGCAGCAATGTCATCTATAAGTTTCCGGACCGGCTGCTTTTCTCCAGAGAAGAGCTGGTCGGAGAGATGATGTCCCGCTTAGCGCTTACGGAAGATGATCTGGTCCTTATTGATATGGAACCTGGGATGATTGAAAAAGCTGCATTTATACGGAATGCTGCTCCGGCCAGGATCGGCCTGGTCATGCATGCGGATCATTTCTGGAATTATGATGAGGAGCATGTACTGTGGTATGGTATCTATGAATATGCGTTTGCACATCCGGAGAAGATCCGTTTTTTTATCACCAATACAGAAGCGCAGCGTCAGCTTCTTGGAGAACAGATGAAACGATACCGGGGAGTGGAGCCGAAGATTTATGCCATACCTGTATCAGGCCTTGAAAAACTCAGGAAGCCAAAGACGTTAAGAAAACGGCATGCGCTGATCTCGGTAGGACGTCTGGCACCGGAGAAGCGCATGGATCAGGTGATCAGGGCAGTGGTCATGGCCAGAGAGAAGGTGCCGGATCTGTCTTTGGACATCTATGGAGAAGGCGCGGAAGAGAAAAAATTACAGGAACTGATCGACACACTTGGATGCGGTGCATATGTGCATCTGTGCGGTTTTCAGAAGCTGGATGAGGTGTACCAAGAATATGAGGCCTATGTATCCGCATCTTATGTGGAGACGCTTGGGGTGACGCTCTTAGAAGCGATCGGCTCGGGGCTTCCGGTCATCAGCTATGATATTCGTTATGGAGCACAGATGTTGATCGATGAGGGTGAGAACGGTTACAAAGTTTTGTGGGGGGATGTGGAAGCCCTTGCAGAAGGGATCGTCCGCCTGTTTACAGAAGCAGACCTTGAGAAATTTCGCACACATTCCTACGAAAAAGCGGCGCACTATCTGAATCAGGAGGTAGAAAAGAAATGGAGGGAGCTGTTATGCTAAAAGACACGATTCTGCTGTTTGACCGGTATACGCAGGACAGCAGAAGACTGCATGAATCTTTCCGGCAGGCGGGCTGCGAGTGTTCGGCAGTGGTACTAGAGGACAATGATTTTTTGCCGGAAGGGGTTCTGTCTGTATATGACCTGTTTTTGGGGTATTTTGAGGAAGAAGGAAAGTCTTTGGGGAAGCCGAAATTTTTCAATGAGATTCCGGTGCCGGATCCCTGGAGTATCCATGCGGGAATCGGAGAGGCCGATTATGGAAAAATCACCTGTCAGCACGAGGAAATGGGAAGGATTTATTACTGGAAATCCGGGAAGAAATGGCTGGTGGAGGCGGTAGACTGGCTTGACCGGAAAGGAGTTGTCCGGTTTCGGGATCATTATAATCGCTATGGCATGATCTGTGCCAGGACCTCTTACAGTGGGCAGGGAAAAAAAATCGGGAAGACCTGGTTTGCTTTAGGCGGTCAGGAAGCGATTGTGGAAAATACGGTTACGGGGGATCTGATTGTAAATGACGGGGATCTGATAAAATTTTTCCGGAATAAAATAGATATGATCTGCTATTTCTTTCAGCGCTGCGATATAGAAAAGAAAAAAATTTTTTATAATTCTCTGGCAAATCCATTTCTGATTTCCAACAGGCTTCCTGTTTCTGGAAAGCGGGATCTTTTGTTCTGGCAGGAGGAGGTGCGAGATGAGATCCCCGGAAATATGGGGATGATTCTGAAAGGACAAAGTGCCCGCACGGGCCGGATTATGGTGCAGAAAAGAAGTTCTTATGAAAGGCTTGTGGAGCTTGGAGCCAGTCCGGACTGCGTGCAGAAGCTTGGGTATTTCTATGACTTTCAGAAAAAGAATCATCACAACCCGGAGGCTTTGATCTGTACAAACTCGGAACGGATCGAACATGGCGAAGAATTGATACAGGCATTTCCGCAGATGCATTTTCACATTGCAGCAGTCACTCTGATGTCGCCGAAGCTGACGGAGATGGGGCGGTATAAGAATGTAAGTTTGTATCCGTGCGTGCAGGCAGACACGCTGGATCAGCTCTTTTGTCAATGCGACTATTATTTTGACATCAATCACTGGAAGGAGATCGCATCGGCAGTGTATCGGGCGTTTTTGCACAACCAGTTGATCTTCGCTTTTGAAGAGACGGCTCATAACAGGGAGTACACAGCAGATGCGCATGTGTATCCGGCGGAAGCGCTGGAACAGATGATCGCGGATGTAAAGGCGGTCATGAATAGCAGGGAGCAGATGGAGCACCACCTGAAATTACAGCTTGAGGATGCCATGGCGGAGGAAAAAGAGGTATATAAGAAATTACTGGACTGATTGACTGTCGTCTGTGAGAAGAGAGGGAACAGGATGATCATCAAACTGCCCTCATTCTGGGAAGTCCGGCTGATGGGGGTTATGGGCGGGAAAAACGGCAGCAGATTTTATGTAATACCAACATCTGGGAGACGCTTTTGAAATAACAGGAGGAACGACAAGCATGGTATACAATTTTAACTTGGGGATTGGCTGGGCCAGCAGCGGAGTGGAGTATGCGCAGGCGTACAGAGCAAAACTTCTGCGCAGAATCGGTCAGGAGGCCAGATTTGTCTTTACGGATATGTTTCCAAAAGACAACATCCAGCATATGACGGAGAATATTGGATTTCAGGATTCGGAAGTGATATGGCTTTATACGTTTTTTACGAACTGCAGGATTTCACCGGTGACTTTCACTTTGAAGGATTTGGAGAAAACGTTTGGAAATCGAAGATTTTCCGGCATCAAAGAAAACGGAAAAGTAAAATATACATTTCCCGGGACCAATAAGTATTATGTTGCATATCTGGTCAACGATAAGGAAAGAAGAGTACATCGGGTGGAGATGGTGTCCGGCGGCTGCCTGATCCGAAAAGATTATTATACATATTGCAGAATTTATTCAGAATATTATGCACCGCTGGATCAAAAGGCACATCTTTATCACCGCAGATTTTTCCATGAGGACGGGACGGTTGCCTATGAGGAGATGATAGATAACGGCGCGGTTATGTATCAGTTTCCGGATCGGCTTCTCTGCTCAAAAGAAGAACTGGTGGGATACCTGGTGTCGCGCCTGAATCTGACCAGAAAAGATGTGGTTTTGATTGACCGGACGACGGGAATCGGGCAGGCAATTATGCAGAATGCGGGGGCGGCCAGGATCGGGATTGTCATCCATGCGGACCATTTCAGTGAGGGAGGCACCGATGAAGAGGCGATTCTTTGGAATAACTATTATGAGTATGCATTTTCTCAGAGAGATCATGTGCGGTTTTATGTTGCGTCCACGGACGGGCAGAACCGTCTTTTGAAACAGCAGTTTAAGAAGTATATGAAAGCAGCTCCTAAAGTGGTGACCATTCCGGTGGGAAGTTTAGATGAGTTGAAAGTTCCGAAGAAAGCCCGGAAGAAACATGCCCTGATCACCGCCTCCCGGCTTGCCGGTGAGAAACATGTGGACTGGATCATTGATGCGGTTGCGGCGGCGAGGGAGCAGGTGAAAGACCTTTCCCTTGACATTTATGGAAAAGGCGGGGAAGAGGGCCGGCTGAAAGAACAAATCAAGCGGCTGCACTGTGAAGACTATGTGCATCTGTGCGGGCAGCAGGACTTGCAGGAAATCTATCAAAACTACGAGGCGTATGTATCAGGCTCCACCAGTGAAGGATTCGGCCTTACACTTATGGAAGCGGTGGGATCGGGACTTCCCATTATTGGTTTTGATGTGCGCTACGGGAATCCCAGTTTTATTGATGACGGTGAAAATGGATATCTGATTCCCGTCAATGACAAGATGGAAAAACAGGAACGGATACAAAAACTATCAGACTGTATCATCCGTCTGTTCACAGAGGCAGATCTGGAGAAATTTCATGCGCATTCCTATGACAAAGCCAAAGAATATATGACAAAGGAAGTGGAGAAGAAATGGAAAAACATATTAAAGTAGAGGATACCATTTTGCTTTTGGACCATTATGGGCAGGACAGTCAAAGCCTGCATACGTCTTTTGCACGTGCCGGTTTTTCACTTCCGGTGATCGTGATCCAGGAGAATGGATTTCTGCCCGATGATGTGATGTCGGTCTACGGATTCTTTCTTGGGGATTTTAAGGAGGCTGTGGGAGAGCAGGCGCACCCTAGATTTTTTAACCAGATCACAGTTCCTGAGTACTGGGAGATCAAAGGCAGTAATATCAGCGGCTCTGTGTATGATCTCTCCAGGCAGAGGGGCAAGATTTTTTATGCGGAGCCTGCACACAAACGCCGCGTGAGAATTGTGGACTGGTATGATGAAAAAGGGGTCGTCCGCTCCAGCGATCACTACAACCGCTGCGGCGCCGTTTTTGCAAGGACAGTCTTCAACGCCCAGGGAAAGAAATTCAGCAAGTCTTACTTTTCGGCCCGTGGGCAGGAGGTGATCGTTGAAAACTTTGTGACGGGTGATATCATCTTAAATGAAGGCAAGGAAGTGCGGATCTTCCATACAAAGACTGATTTTATCGTGTATTTTCTGGAACGGGCAGGCTTTCTTAAGAGCAGAATTTTCTTCAACTCTTTGTCCACTCCATTTTTTGTATCAAACAGACTTACGGCGAAGGAGAAAAAGGATATTTTGTTCTGGCAGGAACCGGTCAGGGAGGATATCCCGGGAAATATGCAGGTGATCTTTCAAGGACAGGCCAGCCGTACGGCAACGGTTATGGTACAGAAAAAGCGGTCCTATGACAGACTGATCACTCTTGGAGCCAATCCGGATATGACGCGGCGGATGGGGTTTCTCTATCCTTTTGAAAAGGAGAATGGGCACAGGCCCAAAGCACTGATCTGTACCAATTCTGACCGTATGGAGCACTGCAAAGAAATCGTGCAGGCGCTTCCGCAGATTCATTTTCACATCGCGGCCTTTACAGAGATGTCTTCAAAGCTTATGGATATGGACCACTTTGATCATGTGAGTCTTTATCCCGGGGTGAAGCAGGGAATCCTGGATGAACTGTTCAAGGAGTGTGATCTTTATCTGGACATCAATTATGAAGGAGAGATTGGATCGGCCGTACGCAGAGCGTTTCTGCACAACCACCTGATCTTCGCTTTTGAGGAAACCATACATAACCGGGATTACACAGCAGATGCACACATCTATCCTGCAAACCGCGCAGACCAGATGATCAAGGAGATCAAAAGGGCTGTGGAAGACAAGGAGGCGATGACGCAGGGGCTTTTGCGGCAGCATGAGGCTGCCATGGCGGAAACGGAGGAAGCCTATCAGAAAGTATGCCTGTGTGCGCTTTGAAAAGCGATGCTCTGCAGCGCTGCAAGTTTGATACCCCGTTGCTTGCAGCGGGGTCTTTGATTTGTCAAAGTTTTAACAGACTGAAAAGTCATGGAGCCGTACCACTGTGACAACAGAATTTTTCCTTGCCAGAATGATGTCCGGACAGGTATAATAGGAAAAGAAATGGATGCGTTTCAACAGATATCATGCAGACAAGACACGGGTGTACGGATACGTTTATTTTCAGCCAGATGACGCAGAATGGATTTTCAGCCTGCAAGGCGATGCGGCGGCATCGTTGAGCGGCGACAACATAGCAGATGCAAATTCAGGCAAGTCTAAACTGCGTTTCGCAACAGCTCCTTTCATTTAGAGATACCGTGTTGCAGTGTAATTGCAAAATATCATGGAATACCCTCAGCGGACAAGGGGCGTGTATCTTCTCGTTCACTGAGGGTACCTAATACGCTTATAACATGAAGGATCAATCAGTTTCGACACTGGCAATCAAGGACATGATAAAAAACTGGAACGGATGCCAGAACAGAGACAGAGTACGGGCAGGGAAGGACAGAGATTATGATAGAAGTAATAGTAAACAGGCCGAGTTTTGAATATGATATTCATTCTCTGGTGAAAGCTTTTTTTCCCAGAGAGGAGGTGTCGGTCCGGGTACAGGAAGATTTTTTGGAGGATACCAGGATCCGCCTGGCCGTGAGACTTACGGATATCCTGGTGCAGGCAGAGTTGTTCGAGTCAGGGGAGCTTCGGGAGAAGAAGATGCATCCCATCGACCCAGAGGACCGGAAAGAGACCAAGAATCATTTGAAACGGCTGATCTATCGGCTTCTGTCGTCTTATACCGGGCAGTCGCTCCCCTGGGGGAGCCTTACGGGCATTCGTCCTGTAAAGATTGCCATGCAGCTTTTGGAGGAAGGAAAGACCAACCCAGAGATTGCAGCCTACATGAGAGAACACTATCTGGCCAGCAAAGAAAAGGCAGCTTTAAGCGTGATGATCGCAAACCGGGAGCGGTATGTGCTGCGCAACATTGATTATCAGGACGGGTACAGTCTGTATGTGGGGATTCCTTTCTGCCCCAGCACCTGCCTGTACTGCTCATTTACTTCCTATCCGCTGTCTTTGTGGGAGAAGCGGATGGATGCATATCTGGATGCGCTTTTTCTGGAACTGGACAGTGCGGCAGAGCTGTTTCGGGATAAAAAGCTGAATACCATCTACATCGGAGGGGGCACGCCCACAACCTTGAGTCCCGAGCGGATGGAGCGCCTGCTTAAGAAGATTGGTATGGTCTTTGATACAGAGCATCTGCAGGAATATACGGTGGAGGCCGGTCGGCCGGACAGCATCACCAGGGAGAAACTGCAGGTGCTATTGGACTATGGGATTGACCGGATTTCCATCAACCCTCAGACCATGAAAGACGAAACCCTTCGAATCATCGGCCGGCATCATACAGTGGCCCAGACGAAGGAAGCTTTTAGGCTGGCCAGAGAGATGGGATTTACTCATATCAACATGGATCTGATCGTTGGCCTTCCGGGAGAAGGGTATGAGGATGTGGAGCATACCATGCAGGAAGTGGCGGCACTAAGACCGGACAGCGTGACCATACATTCTCTGGCGATCAAGCGGGCGGCGAGGCTGAATCTCTTTAAGGAGACCTATGAGGAGATGGGCCTGGAAAACAATATGCAGATCATGGACATGACCGCAAGATACTGCGCAGAGATGGGCCTGTCTCCGTATTACCTGTATCGCCAGAAAAATATGGCTGGGAATTTTGAAAATGTCGGATATGCCGGGCCGGAGAAGGCGGGGATTTACAATATTCTGATGATGGAGGAGAAGCAGTCTATCGTGGCCCTCGGAGCCGGAAGTGTGTCAAAACGGGTGTACCCGGACGGACGGATCGAGCGGTGCGAGAATGTGAAGGATGTTTCCCAATATATCGAGAGAATCGGGGAAATGGTAGAAAGGAAACGTGTGTTATTAGAAGATTAAAGGAAGAAATCAATTTAATGTGTATGTTTGAGGGTCAGGACAGAAAAGTATTCCACTCATTGCCACTGTGTAAATATCAAAGAATTTTAATGGCGTTAAACAGTACAACATTGGAAGTTCAAGATATTCGGCGGTGATACTGATACCATAAAAAAGCAATAATATTCCCGCGCCTATCCGAATGGCCTCTTTATAGGTTCTCGTCAGGCTGGAAGCCAGAAGCGTGATTGCAAACAAAGTCAACCCTGTCAAAAGCAGGCCCAATGTAGTGGTAAAAACAGCTTCTCTTTGCTCTAAACCGCCTAGCGGCAAAATGGCGGTAAAATAATTACATAACCCGCTGAATACCGCAAGTGCAAGCAAATTACATATACAGGCAACTGCTTTGGCACAGACAACTTTGCTGCGACTCACTGGTTTTGTAAATAGATATTCCGCCGTTCCCTGCGCCTGTTCTTTCGCTATACACGAAACACCGAGATAGACCGCATAGCTGTTGGTCAGCATCGTGACCCAATAATATATACAGCCATACCAACCCAAAGCAGAGGTCAGATCACCGCTCACGCCAAACATAGCTTTCAGAATTTTGGGAAAATCCGATATGAGCCCTGTCAGCTCATTGAGGCTGTCCTTTAGTGACAAATACTCAAAGTAAGCGAAGCCGCACAAAATCAAGACGATTCCCATCCAGATCAGCAGCATTTTTCTTGTTAAGCACAGCTCGTTTTTCACTAACGCCTTCATTCGTTTCCTCCTTTACACAGCCAACGCAATATCCCGCTTCAAGATTTTCCAGTATGCCAGCAGAGCAAACCCAAACAGCAGAAATAGATACCAGATCATATAATCCCACGAATAAGACCCGGAGCTGTGGATCTTTGCCGGGCTGAAAAAGGAAAACGGCGATAAAAAGCCAATGGCCCGGATGCCAACAGTCCTCGAAAAAGAGGTAATGCAGTATTCCATAAACACGACCAGTCCAGATGTCAGAAGCGGAGAGCGGTTATTGGGCCGGAATACTCCCGCCATTGTCCCCATCAATGCAAAAAAGAGAGTGAGAAGGACAAAGGAGCCTGCCACCAGAAAAAATTCCCCTGTTGGAAATCCGTGGCGAAACAGTGTCATTGTGAAAAAGGACGCCATCACATAAAAAATTCCTGTTACACATACCCCGGCAAGGGCGCACAATAGTTTCCCTTTGTATATCACTTGCCGCCCACAAGGTTTCGTATACAAATATTCCGCTGTATTTTCCGTATATTCCTTAGTATGTAAGGACAGACCCAGGTGCATCCCGAAAATGCCGCCAGCGATCATGAAAAATCCCGTAAGAAAAGAATACATTCCCATAGGTTTTGTAAGAAGCTCAAGGGAAATATCGACGGTTTCAAAAAAGCCTCCCTGCGCAAATCCTGTCGGCAGCGCCCCCGCTGTTTCCACCATGCCATAGTAAACCGGCGTCATGGAAAAAATACATACTGCAAGAGTAACGGCCCAAATCAGAATATATTTTTGTGACCGTTTCCATTCAAATCGAAAAATCTGCATGACAGGCCTCCTATTCGTAGTAGTGGAGGAATATTTCTTCCAATGACGGTTCCTCAATTAAAATGTCCTCCAGCTCCAGCCGATGAAGCTGGTTCATAATCATCATAACTGTTCCGCTAAACATAAAGGATACAGAAGTCTTGCTCTTGCTCCACTCCAAATTAGCCGTACCGGGAACAGAAAAGAAATTCTCTGGAATGGCGTTTTTTGCAGTCAACGAAATTTTCTTGTAGCCGTTTTCCCGCAGTTCATTCATGGATTGAACGCCGACCAGCCTCCCCTTCCGCAGAATGGCTACACGGTCACAAAGCCTCTGTACTTCACTCAGAACATGGGAGGACAAGAAAATCGTCGTACCGCGTTCATTTTCTTCTTTTAATAGGTCATAAAAGGTCTGCTGGATCAGCGGGTCAAGGCCACTGGTAGGCTCGTCCATGATAAGTAACTTTGGGGAGGGCAACAGGGCCGAAATGATACCGACTTTCTTTTTGTTGCCCAAAGACAGGTCGCCGATCCTCCTGGACAAATCCAAATTCAGCCGCTCTGCCAATGCTTCCATCCGATTATGACTGGCCACTCCATAGAGTTCCGCCGTATAAAGAAGCATTTCCTTGACTTTCATACTGTTGTAGTAACAGTTTTCGCTGGGGAGATACCCCACATCCTTTGCAATCTCAGACGCCTGCCGCCCACAGTCCAATCCAAAGACAGAAGCGGTTCCGCCGGTGGGCTTCAACAGCCCCATCAGGGTGCGGATGGTGGTGGACTTTCCCGCCCCGTTAGGGCCGATAAAGCCGAAAATCTCACCACGCTCGACCGCAAAACTGATTTCCTCAATTCCCCCGTGCTTTCCATAGCTTTTGGTGAGCTTGTTTAGGGCAATCACGGGTTCACTCATGGCAGATATTCCTCCTTGTAAAAGTTTTGTTTCAACATATTCAGGATTTCTCGAAACTCTTTCATCATGCCGTCATAATCCACTCCGTTTTCCAACTGAACGGACATACCCTTTGCAAGCAACATAAGCATCTGAAACACTAATTCTGCATCCTCCGGGTGTCTGAATTTTTTATAATCCTGCTCATGCAGAACGAGCGATGCTATATATTTTTCATTTACTTCTGAAAATATGGCTCCTTTCAATTCAGGCATCGGTTCCGCTGCCACGCTTGCAATAAACGACGCAATATGCGGGTGCTTTTTCAAGTTTTCCACTTTCATAACGCTGGCTTCCCATACACGGTCAAAGAAATCCGCAGTTTCCTCCAATGCGCTCATATTATAGGCTTGTTTCATTTGAGCTGCGCAGTAATCAAATAAATATTGGTAGAGTGCCTGTTTATTTCCAAAATACTGAAAAATGGAAGCCTTTGAGATACCTGCCGCTACCGCAATATCATTGATGGATGCTTTTTCATATCCATGTTTTGCGAAACAGGCCAGAGCCGCATTGCGTATGGTATCCTGCTTTTCGTTTGATAGAGCAAGAAATTTTTCCATCGTGTTATTCCCTCCAAATAACCGTTTCGGTTATCAACGAATAGCATAACACAAATAACCGAAACGGTCAATAGTGCTTTGTTTTATTTTTAGGGGCCCACAAAAATGCTTGTTGGGGAGCCTCCCCAAACCCGGCTCTTCTTTTGTATCCCTTTCCGATCCATCTTTTTCATGGTTCTTTTTTACGACTTCTTCAAATATAAACGAAAAATCAATGATATCATTTACCTTCCGAAGCAGATGGTCCATGGGAACTAAATCTTCAATTGTTATCAGATGCATTTCTATCTGTTGGCCTCTGCGTTTTGCCATCATAATATACCACCCCAAGTATTAATTTACATATATATTTTCTTAATATATAAATATTTTTGGCAAGGGGTTTGTCAACAGCTCGATGATGTCCAGAAGCCAGAGCAGGAGGAAAAAACGGGAATAAGGGAAAGCGTTGCAGATGTGCCAACACCGCACCTGGTAGAAAATGCAAGACATAATTACGCAGTGGATGATGGCAATCCGCAAGGGCTGAAACTTACGGCTGGAATGGCTGATAAGCCTGTACAGAGAATATCGTTAAAAGAAAAGCTGGAAGCGTTCAAGTCAAAAGTGTCAGGAACGGAGAAACAGGAAAAGTATAAGGAAAAAGGGAAGGAGATAACGATGTAGGCATAAAGATTGATTGCAACCCCTCCTTAAAATTGCTATAATGAGGGAAATACAGAGCGGAGGTGCGGGAATGGATAACAAAGGGCAGAAATGCTCTTTTTTTCTGCAAAAAAGCATTGACATATACGTATAATAGGCGTATTATTATAATCGTGAGGAGGGAACGGAATGAAAACAAAAGACCTGATTAAGCTATTAGAAAGCAATGGTTGGAAGTTCAAACGGCACGGTGGAAACCATGATGTCTATGTAAAGGACGGAAAGAGGGAGAGCATCGTAAGGCACAGAGAAACAGATGAAGATTTAGCAAAAGCAATCATCAAGCGGAACGGGCTGAAATAAGCCAGGTATCCGCAGGATATAATATATAAAGTCATGTATAAGGAGGTTAGCAGAATGAAAAAAGCATATCCAGTTATTCTGTCCCAGGGAGAAAAATTTATTGTGGCATATGTGCCGGATTTTGAAATCAATACACAAGGCACAGATATTGCCGATGCAATCGAAATGGCAAGGGATGCAATAGGGGTTGTTGGAATTGATATGGAAGATGATGGAGATCCTTTACCAGAACCAACAGTAGTATCAGCAGTAAAGGCTGATTCGGCGGTGGATATTGTGACGCTTGTGGATGTGGATTTTGGGGAATATCGCAGAAAGAACGATATGAAGGCGGTCAAGAAAAACTGCACAATACCGTCATGGTTGAATTTTGAAGCTGAAAAGGCGGGAGTGAATTTTTCTGCAATCCTGACGGCGGCACTCAAAAGCGAGTTGAAAATTCAAAGCAGATAAGTGTAAGTGAGAGAAAAAGGCAGTAGAAAAAATCTATTGCCTTTTTAGATATTGGGATTAACTGACTGTATTTCTTTTTGTGGTACAATAGAGTCATTTTTATGAAATTCTGTCTTTTCGTATTCCCCAGTCAAACCACGGATTGTAGTATTGTTTTCCTTTATCTGCTCTTCTATTGAATTCTCTTGTACTCTGGGAGCATCCGTTTCGCTAATTTTTTCGTTTATTTCCCCTGATATTTTTACCGTATTTGCTGTTAATTCGGCAGCCTTTTGCTGTAACTGCGCAAGTTTCTCCTCTTTTTTAGCAATTATTTCTGTATCTCCCATTCTCCCTTTATCCATCTTTATTTCGCTTTCCAGTACACTGGCTTCTCCTTCTGCCTGAGTCTGTGAGGATTGTACTGTCCTGATCTGGGACATTCCAGATGATAAGTCTACTAAATCAGATATTTTCTCCTGCTCAATCGCCTGTTTCGTTTTCGGCTCGTTGTTCTTTTTTGCGGACTGTACCTTTTCAGGCTGTCTGCTGTTTTGTCTTGCCATTTCCTGCGAAATTTGTTGTTCCAGTTCGTTTAGCTGTTCTTCATAAGACTCTAACATATCGTGAATGGATTTTATATCCTGCCCATTCTCAAGAGCAGAATTGACCCACTGGTTTTTCCGTTCCAGTAAAGACTGTTTCTGTTCCATTAAATTTCTAATCCGGCTGTTGCTATTCTGCCCCAAAAAAGAAATCGTCACAGTGTCTCTATCTCCCCCCGGCAGGTTACTGTTTCCACGATTTTCTGACTTCATCTGTCTTGTATTCCAAAACATTTGATTTCTGGAAAAGGAAGCACTCATAGTTTGATATCCCGTAATCTTCATAATTGTAATCCGCCTTTCTAACTTAACATGTTTATTCATTTTTTATCATTACAGATAAAATAAAAGCCATGCCCTTCACCTCCCATTCTACTGCACCATAATACTTTTCAACTGTGTATTTTATATTGGTCAATCCTATACCATGACTTTCCCCAATCTCTTTGTCAGAGACAGGGAATTCCCGCGACTTTTCTAAAATTAATTTTCCGTTAAAGCTGTTTTCCACTTCCAGAAAGAACATCTTTCGTTTCTGAAAAGAAGAAAGTTTTATATAAACTTCCGCTTCTGGTTTTTCTGCTTTAAGCTTCTTACAGGCACGGACTGCATTGTCTAAAGCGTTTCCTACAATAATACTTAAGTCATAGCTTTGAATGGCAAATGTATCAGGAAAGAGCAACCCATCGGTTTCTAATCGTAAATCTGGTATGGTGAGTGTGACTTCATGATATTTCATATTCAGTAAAGCGTCCACAACGGTATTTCCCGAATGAAACCTGTATTCCAGGCTGCCCATAGTCTCATGGAATCCGGTCAGATAATGACAGAGTTCCTCAGTTCCCCTTTCCTTAGGGGTAAGCTGCATAATTACCGCAAGTGTATTTTTCAGGTCGTGTTTCATACCGCGGATTCCCAATTGCACCCTTTTTATTTCCTCTATATATTCCTGCATACTTTTTATCTGGTTTTCCAGAACCACCCGGCTGCTTCTTTCTCTGTTCAAAAGAATCATATCCTGGAATAATTTTACTCCATACAGAATTGATAACAGGGACAGTGTCAACATGAATGGCATAAATAGCCTTAAAACCGGGTATGTGTCAAATAAAAACTCCTGTCCGCCTCTTTCACTGGTGCGAAACATAATCAGATTTAACAAAATACTGATACATAGACTTGTCAGTCCGGGTATCAGCAAAAACTGTACCTCTACGGAATGAATGGGAAAGTGCTTTTCATGAAAATGTTCCCGGATACTTTTTAAAGACTTATACATAATCAATATACGAATCAGGTAATTCAGAAGCCATGTTCTGTTAACGATTAGGGCTATAAAGAGAATACCATGGCTTTCCATATGCTGCCAGACCATGTTTGCCGGCAAGTCAGCGATATAAGGAAATATGAGTGAAAATATGCGGCTCGTTTCCTGTATGGACATAAAACTGACAACAAGAAAAATACTAATCAATCCGATATTTTTATAAAAGCACAAGCCCAGGAAAAGTAAAGAGAAAAAGGTCAAAACCAAATTTTCTGTTATGCAAAACATTCGGTAATCTGTCGGCAAAAATATTTTTTTTATATACTGAAACATGACATATGCAATAACAACACCCATTTGATTCCAGGATTTTCTCCGGAAGCGTTCAGCAAAAAAATCTCCATAAAACTGCTGCAAAAAATATCCCTCAAAAAAATCCACAAGAGTCTGCAAAACCATCAGCAGGTTAAAATGATTCAAGAAGTGCCCCTCCTTTTTTCAGATAATCCATATACACTTTCACAAACTCCTTGTATTTTCTTCTGGAAAGACCTATAGTCTCTCCATTTGTCAGGGATATACGATCCTTCTCATACTCGGCAATATGCCCCATATTCACGATATATCCTCTGTGACAGCGATAGAAATTTCTGCCTAACTGTTGTTCCAAATCTCTCATATCGGAATATAGTTCCAAACATTTGTTTGTCGTATGAAAATTTACCATTCGATTTTGACTTTCAACATACAGAATATGGTTCCGGTTCAAAATAATCGTTTTTCCATTTGATTTCATAAAAAATGGTTCTTCCGTTAATCCTCTTTTTTTCTCTGCCTCTGACACAGCCTTAGCGAATACCTCTGCAAATTTTTTCTCTTCAATTGGCTTCAAAAGATAATGAAAAGCGGATACATCGAAGGCTTCAAATACATACTCTTTTAAGCCTGTAATAAAAATCAATAAGGCTTCTTCTTTTTTATTCCGCAGCATTCTTGCTGCCTGAATTCCGTTTATGTCATCCATTTGTATATCAAGAAATATAATATCAAATACGTTCGTTTCTTTTAGCAGTGCTTCTCCGGAAGCGAACAGTTCTGTATTACAATCGGGCATTTGTTTTTTTACTAATTTTTCCACTTGTTCACAGATGGGTTTTTCATCATCGCATATGGCTATGGTCATTTGCTCACCTCTTTGCTTTTAATATCGGCGGATGCTAAAAAAATTTTATGGAATCTGACAGATGGTATAGATTATGTAGTGAACGGTTAAAAATCTGTATTTCATTTGACTCAATTTGAGGTTTTATGCTTCTAAACATATTTTAAAAGCCGCATATAGAGAAATATTGGAGTTTATCCTGTAAGCCTTGATACGGTTACAATCATTTACAACCTGCATATAAGCCTGAAGAAGATACTGATTTTTAGAGGCAGGGACATAGATTTGGACAGGGGCTGGATATGGAATAAGCAGGCTTCCCAAACCGCCGCGTTGGGACGAACCAAAATCATCTGAGGACATATGATATAGCAAACCAGCTGAAAACTAATAGAAGGAGTAATGATATGCATTATGATTCAATGGCTTCTGGATGCGGAGGAAATTCAAATTGCTGTGAAGGTCCCGGGTGTGGAGGAAATATAAACTGCACAAATAACCAGAATTGTGGTAACAGAGGATGCTGCAGGCCGAATTCCTGCTGCAGAGGTCCTCAGGGTCCTACCGGCCCGAGAGGTCCTATGGGGCCGGGATTAAGTGAGGCGAGTGCCTTTGATCCGAATCGGCAGTATCTGCAGGGGGATCTGGTTTACTGGAATGGCGCTTTGTACCGTGCAAACAAAAATTCCCCGGTAGGAGTGCTGGGAACGTCCCCGGACTTTGATCTGGTAACCATGGCAGGACCTACCGGACCAACTGGTCCTACGGGAGCTCAGGGAGCCCAGGGTCTTCAGGGACCAGTCGGAGCCCAGGGTCCTCAGGGGATTCCGGGAGCCGCGGGTCCAGCTGGTCCTATGGGGGCAATGGGAGCTCCAGGAGCTGTCGGAGCGACCGGCCCCACTGGTCCAACGGGAGTTACCGGTTCCACCGGCCCAACGGGAGCGACTGGTCCAGCGGGTGCAACTGGTCCAACGGGGGCAATGGGAGCTCCAGGAGCCGCTGGCCCGATGGGAGCGATCGGTCCAGCGGGAGTTACCGGTCCCACCGGCCCAACGGGAGCGACTGGTCCAGCGGGAGCAGCAGGTCCAACGGGAGCGACCGGCCCAGCGGGAGTTACCGGCCCAACGGGAGCAACCGGAGCCCCAGGAGCCGCCGGTCCGATGGGAGCAACTGGTCCAGCGGGAGCAGCAGGTCCAACGGGAGCGTCTGGTCCAGCAGGGGTAACTGGTCCAACGGGAGCAACCGGAGCTTCAGGAGCTGCCGGTCCGATGGGAGCAACTGGTCCAGCGGGAGCAGCAGGTCCAACGGGAGCGACCGGCCCAGCGGGAGTAACTGGTCCAACGGGAGCGACCGGTCCAACCGGGGCAACTGGCCCGACGGGAGCCACCGGTCCAGCCGGCCCAGCCGGCCGCTCTGCTCCAGCGCCTGTGCTGCATGCGTTGATGGCAATTAGTGATGCGGCGCAGGCTCCGGGAAAGAATGGACTCATTTACTTTACAGATTCTCTGCTTGTCAAGGGCACGGATATTTTGCATCCTGTGAATACTGGCAGTTTTTCCCTGGTGGCAAACGGAATTTATGAGATTTCGTATCATACGATTGGCACTAATGCAGCCGTTATTGGTTCACCGGTTCTGGTCGGCGTGCATCTTACCGCTAATCATGCTGTGATTCCTGGAACAACTTCCTTAGCGACTGTCAGTGGGGCAGATGATAAGGTGGATCTTTCCGGGACTGCATTTATAACGGTAACTGCCGCACCAGTTGAGATCGCACTGATGACAGAGACTATGTATGGACGGTTTACCAACACATCCATAACCATCCACAAGCTGGATTAAGGATAATGAAACAGAAGAATCGATTCGATTCTGAAGCTTGAATACATCTGTTATGAGAATGAGGCATATTTGTTGTTGTTCACAGGTGGTATCTCGCGAGAAAAGTGATATTGATTTGGCAGCGGAATTCTCAAAAACATTCAAAATCCGTCCTGACCGGGCTGCTTTTTCATGTCCTATCTTTTTTGGGAGGACACCAAAAGGAGCTATGTCATTTTTGGCATAGCTTTTTTGGTTAATGTGGCATTGCTGTACGGCTGGGAAGTATCAGGACAAGCCGACCCCTGTGACCGGGATGGTATGCCGCAGTCAGGGGGAGGTAAGCGGAAGATAATGTCCTTTGCATATTAAAGAAAGGGCTCAGACTGTCTTTGCAGCATCCGCCAGAGCGTTGTACGGCTGATTTTCAGCCGTTCGGCGGCGCGGGACCGGTTGTTGTGTTCCTGCTCCAGGACCATTCGTATAATATCATAGTCAATATCTTCCAGAGACTGATTGGTGTTAACGATCTCATAGCCCGGCTGGAAGGATTCGGTGACCTTTGGCGTTTCCTGGCGCAGCATCTGCTTGACCAGTTCGACCCGAATATAGTCGCTGTCTGTAAGGATAATAAGTTGATGGATGATTCTTTTAAGCTGGGCGAGGTTGTGATTCCAGCTGAAATTCTGCATCAGTTCAAGGGCTCCCGGTTCAAAGCCCACCACCTGTTTTCCGAGCTCAATATTCGCCTGGCTGATATAGAGCGTGGCAATATTGGGTATGTCATCCGTCCGTTCCCGAAGGGGAGCAAGGCGCAAAACCATGCAGGAAAGGGCGTTCATCAGGTACTGGCAGACAGAGAGCTGCATCTCTGATTCGGAGGAGATGGAGCAGGAGAATAAGAAACGGTTTCTTTTGCACAGGTCATTCTGTTTTATATAGGGCAGAAGCTTGCCTGCAACAGATTCATGCAGTGCCTGTGTATTTTTGATGTAGATCGTGATATGGATGTCATTCAGCGGTGAATTGGGACTTTCCATAAAATAGTGCCATTTTTTCTGGTTGGTGTTTTCACAGTCAATGATTACAAACGGGTGCTTCTTATATTCACTGTGCCGGTAGAGAAAGGATGCAGCCTTGTCTTTTCCCGTTCCCACCTCGCCCAGGAGCAGGATGGGCTGAAGCGTTCTGGAATAAGGTTCCAGCGTCTTTCGGGTCGTACCGATCAGACTGGCGCTTCCATATAATTCCGTGTCAAAATTCATGGTTTCTGTATTTTCATAGAGAGAGATTCCAAGATCGTCGATAAGAGCCGGGATATCCTGTGTATGCAGATAGATGTAGAGATACGGCTCGCCGTCAATTAGCATATGACTGCAGCGGTAGGACAGCAGGCGGTCTTTTGTGCGTTCTTCCAGATGAAAGGCAGGGTTGTTGCAGAATGCATCCATATTCTGCTCGATGATCTGAAAACAGATCTCGCTGCTCTGATTTCGGAGCAGATCTGTGTAGATCAGTTTCCGACGGCTGTCATAGACAAAGAGGGTTTCCTTGCTTCCAAGCAGTGCCTGCTTAAAGATTTTGCTCTGGCGGCGGTAGAAGGAATACATGCGGGCGGTGTTGATGGCCTGGGTGAAGGCAGATTCGATACTCTCCCGGCCGGAAGTGATCAGGATATAGTTCATTCCCAGCTCATAAGCAGTCTGTGTGGTGCGCATATCGCACAGAACCATCTCGTAGCCTTCTGCCAGAAGGTTTGTGATTGCCGGCTTGTCATCTTCCACACTTTCCAGCGTGACGATTCGAATATCGTATTGAAGAAGGTTGCGCAGAAGAATCGCATTCTCAATGGTGGAGAGGATTCCAACGACCGCAAAACGGCTGTTATAATTTTCAGCAAGCTTGATGGCACGAAGGATATCGTAGACGGATACCTCGATCCGCACGACAGGGATATCTACATGTTTTTCGATCAAAGTGGCAGTTCCGCCGCGGGCAACAATGATATCAAAATCATTCAGATTATAGGACTGTACGATCTGAAGCCCTTTTTGAAGGGTTCCAATACGGACGGTCAATTCAATGTTGTCATTGGATGCAGCAATGTCATTCATGATTTCTTTCATTCCGTTGTAGGGTACAATTGCCAAAATATGCGTTTTCATATTGAAATCCTTCCTTCATTTCCTTCCTCTACATTTTAACACGCATTACAAATAAAAACAAATTTATTTACAGAAAATTTATATAAACCAAAATAGTTCATAATGAAACAGAAAAAATGCTTTAAAGGGATAGAAAACAAAGAAAAACATGGTATGATAATGAAAAACGGGATATATTTTTAAAGTGTTAAAAAATGAAACACAGGAGGAGAGCAATGAAACCGGTTATTGGAATTACCATGGGGGATCCTTCCGGAAACGGTCCGGAAATATCCATAAAGACATTGATGAATGAGAACATTTATAAGGTGTGCAGGCCAATCATCATTGGGGATGCAAAGTGCATGGAAGAAGCGGCTAAGACCGTAGAAGGGGCAGAGAACCTTATCCTACATGCTGTCCATGATGTGAAAGATGCAGAATTTACGCCTGGTGTGATTGACGTGTATGACATGAATCAGATTGATATCAGCAAACGACTTTACCGGAAGGACAGAGGGAAGCTTGGCGAAATCATGACGGATGAAGAGCTGAAGGCTGCATATAAGGAGAGTCATATGATGTGCGGTGAGGCGGCTTTTCGGTATGTGGAAAAGGTGATCAGACTTGCCATGGCAGGAGAAATAGATGCTACTGTGACGAATGCGCTGAATAAGGACCATATTAATATGGCGGGGCACCACTATTCCGGTCATACGGAGATCTATGCCCATTATACGGGGACCAAGAAATATACCATGATGCTGGCACATGATCATCTGCGGGTAGTGCATGTGAGCACCCATGTCTCTTTGCGGGAGGCGTGCGACCGGGTGAAAAAGGACCGGGTGCTGGATGTCATTCGGATTGCCAATGAGGGCTGCAAAGCTTTGGGGATCCCAAAACCAAAGATCGGGGTGGCAGGTTTGAATCCCCATTGTGGAGAAAACGGTATGTTTGGCAGGGAAGAAATCGAGGAGATTCAGCCGGCTATTGACGCGGCAATGGCGGAGGGCATCCTGATTCCTGAAAAGGCACCGACTCCGCCGGATACCATATTCAGCAAGGCACTGGGCGGCTGGTATGATGTTGTAGTTGCCATGTATCATGATCAGGGACATATTCCTCTGAAGGTAAAAGGATTTGTATATAACCAGGAACAGAAGAAATGGGATGCAGTCGAGGGAGTCAATGTGACTCTGGGGCTTCCGATTATTCGCACTTCGGTGGATCATGGAACGGGAGAGGATTATGCAGGAGACGGAAGTGCCAGTGAACGAAGCCTTGAAAATGCAGTGGATTATGCCATTCATATGGTTCTGGCAAAAGCAGGTTCCAAGTAAGAAAGGCGGTCCTGGCTTGTCTGAGGGGGCGTTGTAAAAGGCTTTCTGGCACTTATATGGAATGCATCAGACAAAAAAATCGGATTGGTCTGTCTCAAATGGACATTTTACGTTCCTCTGTGACAGACAAATCCGATTTTTTGTTCGTTCCGGTTCACGCAGTGCTGCTTTGATGTGCTGTAAGAAGTATTTATAATATCTGTATGCTTTGTATCCGCCTGGGGCTTATTCTTTCACCAGTTCGATGTCGTAAAATCTGGTGGAATAATCAATGTAATATCTGGTATCTTCATCCAGATTATGTCCGTTGAAATCGGATTTCAGACGGATTCCTCCATGGTTCAAAAGATCCCCATACAGCGTGTAGTCTTCGGTTTCCCGCGGCATCCGGACAAAACCAGTTGCAGGATCATCGGAAGAGAGAGAGGCAAAGCGGCCCTTCATGGGTTTTACATTCATCATGGCCGGCCGGCTGACAAGATGATAGAGAGCGTTGTCTTTGAGCCCTCTGGTTTTCAGGATGCGGATGGGGCTTCCCGGCTGCAGGAGTTCCTGCAGGGTCATGACAGCACCGGTAAGCTGATCTTTGCTGACTTCCATGAGGCAGTAATGTCCGTTTTCACCGGTTTGGATACGGTACAGATCGGCATCCATGATCCAGTTCCGAAGCTTTTTATAATGCCGGATCTGCTCTTGGATATCCTCCAGTTCGTCCGCCCGGAGCCGGCAGATATCCAGTTCGTAACCAAGAATTCCGAAAGCCGCCACTTCGTATCGGGTGGAAATGGGGGTCTCTCTGAGGGTCTGGTGATTTGGGATGGAGGAAACATGGCAGCCCAGAACACTGAGCGGATAGCCATAGGAGTAATTTGTCTGAATCTGCTGGCGGCACAGGGCGTCCGAATTATCGCTTGCCCAGAATTGCGGCATATAGCAGAGCATTCCCAGATCCGCGCGGTTCCCGCCGGAAGCGCAGCTTTCAAAAAGGATGTCAGGGAAACGATCGGTCAGACGTTTGAGCAGGGAGTAAAGCCCAAGAAGAAAACGGTGTCCGGTCTCACCCTGTTGTTCTTTTGGCAGAAACGGACTGTAGCAGTCGCTGATCCCACGGTTCATATCCCATTTCACATAGTCCACACCGCAGGAAAATACCCTGCACAATGCGTGGTAAAGATAGTCAATGACTTCCGGATTACAGAAATCCAGAAGACGCGTATTGCGGCCTTCGCTGTTTGGCTGTCCTGGTACTGCCAAAGACCAGTCCGGATGAGCGCGGAACAGATCACTGTCCACGCTGACGGCTTCGGGTTCCACCCAGATGCCAAACTGCATGCCCATATCGTGAATCCTGGCGGAAAGTCCTTCGATTCCATGGGGGAGTTTTTCGTAATTGCATACCCAGTCTCCCATGGAAGTCTTTGTATTCTCCCGTTTTCCGAACCATCCGTCATCCAGCACAAAGAGTTCGATGCCCGCATCATGGGCAGCATCTGCCAGGTGTAAAAGCTTTTCCTCATCAAAATCAAAATAGGCGGCTTCCCAGCTGTTGATCAGGACCGGTCTTGGCTGGTGCGCCCAGATTCCCCGAAGAATATAATTTCTGATAAAATCATGGTAATTTCTGCTGAGTCTTCCAAAACCTTCTGAAGAAAAACTTAAGACAGCTTCCGGGGCAGTGAAACAGTCGTTCGGTTTTAGAAGCCAGGAAAATCCTTCCGGCTGTATGCCTGTGGAGAAGCGCAGGCGGCTCAGTTCTCCGCTTTGTGCGCATTCCCGGTGGCTGCCGCTGTAGATCAGGTTGCTTCCATATACTTCTCCGGAGGTTTCTGTACAGCATGGACGGGACAGCATGACAAAAGGATTGGCCCGGTTGCTGGAAAAACCAAGGCGGGTTTCGCTTACAAGCGTTTTTCCTGTACAGGGGGTCATGGATTTGTGCATCTCACTTGTCCAGCTTCCGTGGAAATTTGTGAAGATATAGTCGCTGTCATCGAAGTCGATCTGCGAACTCAGAAGTCTGCGGACAATGACAGGTTCTGTCCCGTGATTTTCCAGCCGGGTGCTTCGCAGAATGACGTCACAGTCTTCGTAAACCGTATAATATAAATACAGAACAAGTTTTCGCCCGTTTGCTTCTTTCATTCGGATGCGCAAAGTGTTTCCCCTGGCCTGTCCGGAAGAGAGGGCACAGGGAAGTTCTTTGTTCATCGGTTTTTCATTCAGGATTTCCCAGGAATCAAAGAGAAAATCACAGGTTCTGCTCCCGTCAGAAAATTCCAGATCAATAAAAGGGTCGCCAAAATCTCCTTTCCCAAGCGTGGAGATCTCTCCCCGAAGCAGTTCCATGCTCAGGTTGGGGGTGTCCGGGCTGTAGGCAATGGTTGCGCTTGGAAGGGAGCTGTGGCGCTGCGTCATGGCAGACGCCCCGTCGGTTCCCAGGCAAAGGCGCTTGCCATAGTGCAGATGTTCCAGGTGTCCGGCCTCTTCTACACGAAATACATAGGACGTGCAGGCGGTAGACAGACAAAATACATGGTTGTGATGGGTGATCATAGGTTATCCTCCTGTAAGATGATGTATTGGTAAAAATCTTATATGATGCCAGGGTCAAAAGGTCATGTATGACATGCCTGCATGTCAATCCATGACTTTGGGACCCGAAAAAACATGAAAAAGTAGCCCGATAGGGCGGATTTTGAATGTTTTTAGGATTGCGGGAGCATGAAATGCGGTCCGTAGGCATCAGGGGGCAAAAAACCTTTTGACCCCAACATCTTATAAGGAAGATACAAAGCAATCGGAGGTATATGGATGCCAAGACCATGCAAAAGAAGACGGATCTGCAAAAAGCCGGCCTGTGCGCATTTTGGCCCCCGGGGCAGTCTGGAACTACAAAAAGAAGGGGTAGTTATGACCCTGGATGAATTTGAGTGTATTCGTCTGATGGACCTGGAGCATCTGACGCAGGAGCAGTGCGCGGCCCAGATGCATGTGGCGCGTACGACCATACAGGCCATCTACAGCAGCGCCAGAAAAAAGCTGGCAGCATGTCTGGTTCAGGGAAGGGAACTTTCCATCACCGGCGGCAACTATCTGCTGTGCAAGGAACGCCAGAGCTGCTGTAAGACCCATTGTAGGAAGGTTGCAGAACATCAGGAGAGAGAAGGAGATTGGAAAGCGATGAAAATTGGAGTTACCTACGAAAACGGACAGATTTTTCAGCATTTCGGCCACACGGAGCAGTTCAAGATCTATGAGGTGCAGGACGGCAAAGTGGTATCCGCTCAGGTCGTGGATACCAACGGCAGCGGGCACGGAGCACTGGCAGGGTTCCTTTCACAGTATCAGGTGGAGGTTCTGATCTGCGGCGGCATCGGCGGAGGCGCTCAGAATGCACTTGCGTCGGCCGGGATCAAACTTTACGGCGGTGTCTCCGGGGACGCGGACGCAGCGGTGGAGGCATTCCTGAAAGAGGAACTGGAGTACAATCCAAATGTAAAGTGCGACCATCATGGTCAGCATCACGGCAGCGACTGCGGCAGCCACGGATGCGGTGGACATACCTGCGGGTAGAAGACGTTTTTCTTGACGAATCTTCCGGGAAAAGTTAAAATTTAACTGGTCAGCGTCGGTGAACAAAAGGGCCGAAGGGTCCCTTTTGAGTGCCGGCGCCTGTTTTTTCTGGGAGTGATCGGTCTGTGAAAGGATTCTTTCAAGGGGCGCTGCCTGGGAAAAGTGCAGATGCAAAACACAAGAGGAGGCTGAACATATGAGACAAAAGACCGGGAAGATCCGGATTTTATGTTACGGAGATTCCAACACATTTGGATACATTGCAGGCAACGGCGGAAGATATGACCGTCACACCCGCTGGCCGGGACTTCTTCAGGAATTTTTAGGAGAGGCTTTTCAGGTGTTTGAAGCGGGAATGTGCGGCCGGACCACTGCTTTTGAAGATCAGACGGAGCCGGGCAGAAATGGTCTGGAAAAGGTGGACGGTGCGGTGAAGGCCCATAAGCCTTTGGATCTTCTGATCTTCATGCTGGGGAGCAACGACTGTCAGGTGCAGTACCAGTTGTCGGCCCCGGAGATTGCAAATGGTATGGAACAGGTGCTGCAAAAAGCACAAAAAAGTAACTCTTCAGAAGCAAAAGTGCTGCTGATTGCGCCGGCGGCCATGACAGAGCGAATCGCCGGGAGCGGTTTTGGTTCAAATTTTGATGCGCATTCGGTGGAAATGTCAAAAGAACTGGCCCGGGAATACGAAGCGCTGGCGAAAAGACAGGAATGTGATTTCCTGGATGGCACAAAGGTGACAAGAGTCAGTGAGACCGACGGTCTGCATCTGGATGCACAGGGGCACAAAATGCTGGCTGAGGCGGTATCTGAGTGGGTGAAAAGGCAAAAATGGAATCTGCCGGGAGAACAGGGATGACCACCAGAGAAGAAGTCGTTGCTTTCTGTCTGACCTTCCTTGACACCTATGAGGACTATCCCTTTCGCGATCCCAACTGGACCTGCATGCGGATTCGGACTACCAACCGTATTTTCGCCTGGATCTACGAACGACAGGAGAAGATCTGGGTGAACGTAAAATGCGATTCTCAGTGGAGAGACTTCTGGCGCAGCGCCTATGAGGCTGTGGTGCCGGCTTACCATATGAACAAAGAACACTGGAATTCCCTGATTTTAAACGGGACGATTCCCCAAAAAGATATCCGGCGGATGATTGGGGAGAGTTACGATCTGTGTGCCAAGAAATAAGCGCCTGTGATGCAACTTTGACGCTGCTGTGCTGTAAAATATGCAGACAGCAAAGAATTTGAAAAGATTCTGAAGAAAAGGATTTTGTCGGTGTCGGAATCAGGAGGGACAGGATGCGAAAAGATCGGTTTGTTTTATCGGGAATGACATGCAGAACAAAAAGCATACTGCTGATACTGGGGCTGTTTTTTGCCCTGTATGCAGGCTGTGTGTGGTATCTTGATGCCTATGAGCCTTTGTATGCTTCGGTGACGGAGGATCCCTGCTATCAGGACGGAGTATTTCAGATCTGGGATCCGGGGGATTATGTCCGGTTCGCCGGCTATCTGAACCGTGCTCGGAAAGAAGAGCCGGATGAAGAACAGGCCACGGCCATCGACGGGGTGCTGATGGCGGACCTGGACCTGAACAATCCCTTGCTGGGCCCGATAAAAAACGCTCCCTTTTTCCAGGGGGATGTGATCCGGTACCGTTTAAGAGGCCATCCCTATATCCGCCAGAGCATCCTGAACTATAACGGGACTTTTGACGGGAACGGACACACCATCACCTGGAAAAAGGGTGGCGGCAACGGCATGTTTGTCTGCATTGACCGGGACGGGATTGTGAAAGATTTAACGTTTTGCGGAGGGGATCTTTGCTGGGACATGGATGAATATGGAGTGGGGCTGATCTGCATGGTCAATTACGGGACGATCCAGAATTGTCAGACAGAGGGAAGGATAGAGGGCACCGAATGCTACACCGGAGGGATTGCAGGGATCAACCGGGGGCTTATAAAAGACTGCATCAACCGGGCAGAGGTGGTTCTGACGGGGGTCGGAGAATACGGGGCCGGGGGAATCGCAGGACTGAATAAGTGTGAAGTGCTGGAGGGAGAAAGCGAGGAAAATCCCATCGTTCCCGAGATCAGAGACTGCGTCAATTACGGCAGAGTGGAAGGTCCCTGGGAAGCCGGAGGCATCTGCGCCAAAAATGACTGTGCCAATCTCTATGCCTGCGGGAATGAGGGGGCGGTACAGGTCCGGTATCAAAGAGGATATATTTATCCGGATCATCCGGACTGGTATGACAGTGCCCTGGCGGCAGGTATCTGCGGAGATATGGGATGGAACAGCATAGAAAACTGTTACAACACAGGAGACATATCCATCCTGGAAGAAGGAGCGGAAGCGACCTACGGCATTGCGGGCAATACCCTGTCCTGGATCAATGAAGTCACCGGATGTGTCAGTCTGGAAGGGGCAGCCAAAGGCCGCATGCGTCATGAGAGCGTGATGGAACTGGACGAAGAAGAACTGAAAAAATGGAAAGAAAATCCGGACAGCATTTTGTACATGGCGGACAACTGGCAGTTTGATCTGGAAGAGGCAAAGGAGAAGCTTCCGCTTGTTCCTCTGGATCTGACAGAAGCTGTTTTCATGGAAGAGGGATACCGGTGCCGGGAATTTTTTCTGCGGCCGCCCAAGGGGTATGAGGTAAAAGAGATCTCTCCCTATGCCCTCTGTGTGGAGAGCGAAAACGGGGATCAGGCAGAACAGATGTGGATTTTGCGTCTGCCAAAGGAGACACTGGCCGAAAAAGAAGTTACGAAAGATACCACCCACGATTTGTGGACTTCCATATCGGGCATACACTGGCTGCATCCGTCTTACAGCTACAAGGATGACTGTCATGTGAGAACTTACAGCGTCCCGGTTCAGGACCGGGTGCTGCATACTGCTCCTGTACTGGTTCACTACCGGGACGATATGCTGGCCGGCATGGCTGTGGGATATGGAAGGGAGGCCATCGACAACGTGGCAGCGCTGCCCTTAAGCGGAAGTGAAGAGGAAGGGTATCAGTCTGAGTGGCTTTTGTTTTTTACCAGGCGCACAGACAACTACCGACCGGATTCCATATTTGTCTCCGACTGTCTGCAGGGCTTTCTTCTGCTGCCTGGCAGACTGCAGGTTCTAAAAGGGGATACGCTGTGGAAGATCGCCGGAGATATCACCGGCGATCCATACCGCTATCCAGAATTGTCAGAACAAAATGAACTGGCCGACCAAGACCAGATCCTGCCGGGACAGGAGCTGCTCCTTCCAGAAGACTGGACGGGCAGCCTCTGAACTGCCGTCAGATCTCGAACATCAGATCTCCGTAGGAGGGCATGGGCCAGACATCCTTGTCCACCAGCATTTCCAGCTTGTCGATGGGCCTTCTTAAGGCGTCCATGGCGGGCAGAACATAATTATGGTAGAAATGGGCGCGGGTCTTGTTGTCTTCGATTCCCACCGCTTCCTCTGCGACACCCCGGAGAATGCGGACGGCTCCGCTTGCCTCATCCAAAAGGGAGCTGATATCCCGGAGAAGATCCGTCTGGACATTGGCTTTGACACCGATGGCGTTCATGGACTGGATGATGCCGGAGAGCGTTCCCGTGTAGCCGATGACTGCCGGGATGATCTGCTTGACGGCCATGTCGATCATGGTCAGGGCTTCGATGTTGAGCGCTTTGTTGTAAGATTCGTATTTGATCTCCGCCCGGGAGTGCAGCTCAGATTCGCTGAACACCCGGAACCGTTCAAACATCCGGATGGATTTTTCGGTCACCAGGGCCGGGATGGCATCGATCATGGAGCGCAGGTTTGGAAGACCTCTGCGCTCCGCTTCTTTTACCCATTCCTCCGAGTAGCCGTTGCCGCCGTAGATGATCTTCTGATGCTCGGCAATATACTGGATCGTCAGATCATGGAGTGCCTGGTCAAAATCTTCGGCCTTTTCCAGAAGATCACAGGCGTCTGCAAAAGCCTCTGCCACGATGGTGTTGATCACGACCGTAGAGTGGGCGATGGAATCCCGGGATCCAACCATACGGAATTCGAATTTGTTGTTGGTGAAAGCGAAGGGGGACGTCCGGTTCCGGTCCGTTGCGTCCTTTGCCACATCCGGGAGTGTGCGCACACCTGTATGCAGGGTGCCGCCCCGCAGGCTGTGGGTGGCGTTTCCGGTGCGCAGAAGCTGTTCCAGCACATCGTCCAGCTGTTCGCCCAGGAAAACGGAGATGATGGCCGGCGGGGCCTCATGGGCACCCAGACGATGGTCGTTGCCCACATTGGCGGCCGATTCCCGCAGAAGGTCTGCATGGGTGTCCACGGCCTTTAAGATACAGGCAAGGATCAGAAGGAACTGACGGTTCTCATGGGGTTTTTTGCCCGGATCTAACAGGTTGACGCCGTCGTCAGTGGTCAGGGACCAGTTATTGTGTTTGCCGGATCCGTTGACGCCTGCAAAAGGCTTTTCGTGGAGCAGGCAGACCAGACCCTGCTGACTGGCCACCCGTTTCAGCGTCTGCATCATGATCTGATTGTGGTCCGCCGCCACATTGGCCTCCGCGTAGATGGGAGCCAGCTCATGCTGGGCCGGGGCCACTTCGTTGTGCTGGGTCTTGGCAGGGACCCCCATCTTCCACAGTTCTTCATTTACCTGGCGCATGTAGGCGGCGATCCTCTGGCGGATGGTGCCGAAGTAATGGTCATCCAGCTCCTGCCCTTTGGGCGGCATGGCGCCGAACAGGGTGCGCCCGGTGTAGATCAGATCTTTTCTCTGAAGGTACTTCTGGCGGTCGATCAGAAAATATTCCTGCTCTGCGCCGATGGAAGGGGTTACCTTTTTGGCTGTGGTGTTGCCAAAGAGCTGAAGGATGCGCAGTGCCTGTCCCTGGATGGCTTCCATGGAGCGAAGCAAAGGAGTCTTCTGATCCAGCGCCTCCCCTTTGAAAGAGCAAAAGGCGGTGGGGATACACAGGATGGCACCGGCTGCGTCCTCCCGGACAAAAGCAGGAGAGGTGCAGTCCCAGGTGGTGTAGCCCCGGGCCTCAAAGGTTGCCCGAAGACCTCCGGAAGGGAAGGAAGATGCATCCGGCTCGCCCTTAATCAGGTCCTTGCCGGAAAATTCCATCAGGACAGAGCCGTCCTCTTTGGGCGGAGTGATAAAGGAGTCATGCTTTTCAGCGGTAAAACCGGTAAGGGGCTGAAACCAGTGCGTGTAGTGGGTGGCGCCTTTTTCGATGGCCCATTTTTTGATGGCAGCGGCCACCACATCTGCGATGGCCGGGTCTAACTCCTTGCGGCCCTCGATGGTCTTGCGCAGCTCATAGTAGATGCTTTTGGGAAGATACTGCCGCATGGCTTTATCATTGAAGACGTTGGTTGCAAAAATATCCATGATGGAATGGTTGCTTTCCATAAGTTACTTCCTTTCTCTGAAGACTTTTTTTCATCTGAACGGTAACATGGAGTTGCTGTTCACTTTGTGACCAGTAACCATTATTTCTAAAATACAATATCTGAGGAAAAAGTACAATAGAAAATTTATTGATGTTGTAATCTTTGTGTTGTAATCGGACAACAAATTTCCTATAATATAAATATGAAAAATAGAGTACATGTTTCAGAAAGGAGAGGACGATGGGACTAAATGACACACCCGGTTCCAGCCGGGTGCATATTGGTTTTTTTGGAAGAAGGAATGCTGGAAAATCCAGTGTGGTCAACGCGGTAACCGGGCAGGATCTGGCGGTAGTCTCGGATACCAAAGGGACCACCACAGATCCGGTGTTAAAGTCTATGGAGCTTTTGCCCCTTGGACCGGTGGTGATCATTGATACGCCTGGCTACGATGATGAGGGAAGTCTTGGAGCCCTTCGGGTAAAAAAGACAAAACAGGTATTGAATAAAACAGATATTGCGGTGCTGGTGATGGATGCACAGGCCCCCAAAGGACCCTGTGAGGAGGAGCTTCTCTCTCTTTTTAAGGAAAAAGAGATTCCTTTTCTGACCGTCTGCAACAAGGCGGATCTTCTAAAAACCAAACCTGAATCCGGAGGCAGCGAACTGTATGTCAGCGCGAAGGAAGGGACCGGGATTTTGGAATTAAAAGAACGGCTGGGGGCGCTGGCGCCAAAGGAGGGGAACGTCCGTCTGGTGGCAGATCTGATTGCACCGAAGGATCTGGTGGTGCTGGTGACGCCCATTGACTCTGCTGCGCCCAAGGGCCGGCTGATTCTTCCTCAGCAGCAGGCCATCCGGGATGTGATTGATGCCGGGGCCGCGGCGGTGGTGGTAAGAGAGACCGAGCTGAAAGAGACGCTGGCATCCCTTGGAAAGCAGCCGTCGCTGGTGGTGACGGACAGCCAGGCTTTTGACCGGGTGGCCAAAGATACGCCAAAAGAAATTCCTCTGACTTCTTTTTCCATTCTGATGGCCCGCTACAAAGGGATCCTTAACTACACCGTGCCGGGGGCGGCTTTCATCGACCGGCTGCAGGACGGAGACAGGATACTGATCGCAGAGGGATGCACCCATCACAGGCAGTGTGAAGACATCGGCACGGTGAAACTGCCCCGGTGGCTTTCTCAGTATACGAACAAGGAGCTTTCCTTCCAATTCTGCTCCGGCACGGAATTTATGGAGGATCTTTCAGGCTACGCTCTGGTGATTCACTGCGGCGGCTGCATGCTCAATGAGAGAGAGGTCCGTTACCGGATGAAGTGTGCTCTGGATCAGGGAATTCCCATGACGAACTACGGGGTGGCCATCGCGCAGATCCACGGAATCTTAAGGCGAAGCGTCGCCATGTTCCCCCATCTGGTTTCGCTGTTTTCAGAAAACCAGAATCCGAATCAATAAAAAGGTGTTATTTTTATGAAGATATCGACAAAAGGGCGTTATGCCCTGCGCATTATGCTGGATCTTGCTCTGTCAGACACGGGAAAGCCCGTGCGGGTAAAAGACATCGCCAGACGGCAGGAGATCTCGGAGAAATATATGGAGCAGATTATCTCGGTTCTGAATAAAGCCGGGTTTGTCCGAAGTATCCGGGGACCTCAGGGAGGATATTTTCTGGCCAGAAAGCCGTCAGAGTACACGGCGGGCATGATCCTCCGGCTGACGGAGGGCAGTATGGTTCCGGTGGACTGTCTGGAATTTGAAAAGCCGGGATGCACAAGACAAAGTGACTGCGCCACCTTCCTTCTGTGGAAACGCCTCGATGAGGCGCTCCGGGGGGTCATAGACACCGTAACACTGGAGGATCTGGTGGACTGGAGTCGAAAAGGCGGGCATGATTATTCGATATAAGGATGGATATCAATGGCAAAAAGAAATTCAAAAAGGACAAAAAGCAGAATTGTATCCGCTGCCTGGAAGCTGTTCTACGAGCAGGGGTATGAGGATACGACCATCGAGGAGATCATCGAAGTATCCCAGACCTCCAAAGGCTCCTTCTACCATTATTTTGAAGGGAAGGACGCGCTCCTTGGATCTCTGGCATATATGATGGATGAAAAATACGAGGAATTAGAGCCGGGACTTCCAAAGGAGAAGGACAGCTATGAGATACTTCTGTACTTAAATCATGAGCTTTTGACCATGATCGAAGAGTCCATCAATCTGGAGCTTCTGGCAAGGCTTTATTCCACCCAGCTTACGACCCGGGGCGAGAAGCCTCTTCTGGACCATGGCAGAACCTATTATAAGCTGCTGCGGAAGATCATCACAAAGGGCAGGGAACAAGGAGAACTGACCGATGCCTTAAGCGTCAGTGAGATGGTCCATTATTATGCCATGTGCGAGCGGGCGCTTCTGTATGAGTGGTGTCTGCGAAAAGGAGAATACTCACTTACCATGGAAGCAGACCGAAAGCTTCCGCTGATGCTTTTATCCCTGCGTGCTCAGGGACAGACACAGCGTTTCCAAAGCACAGAACAATAGTCAGACTGCATAGTAGAACAAATTCTGTACCGGACTCTGTATTGCATCCCATTCTGATCTGTGTTAGAATGCAGAAATGGCGTGTAAATCAGCGCTTTTTTGAAAGAACAAAGATAGAATGAGAGGGAGAATAGAGTATGACATCCACAAATCTACTGATGCTTTTTGCCATCATTGCCTATCTGGCCGTGGTGGTGGGTATGGGCGTGGTCCTTGCCAGGAAAAACCGTACCACCGAAGACTTTTATCTGGGGGGAAGAAAGCTGGGTCCCTTCGTCACCGCCATGAGTGCGGAAGCATCGGATATGAGCAGCTGGCTTCTGATGGGCCTTCCGGGCGTCGCCTATGTGACCGGTCTCGCGGACGCAGCCTGGACAGCCATCGGCCTGGCAATCGGAACTTATATAAACTGGCTGGTAGTGGCAAGAAGGCTTCGCCGCTACACGCATCTGTGCGGTAATTCCACCACACTGCCCCTGTTTTTTTCCAACCGTTACCGGGATGAGAAAAAGATCCTGTCTGTGCTGGCGGCTGTTCTGATTATCATTTTCTTTGTACCGTATACCGCTTCTGGTTTTGCGGCATGCGGAAAACTGTTTTCCAGTCTGTTCGGGTGGGATTATGTGCCGGCCATGGTGGTAAGTGCGGTTGTCATCGTTGCCTATACCACTCTGGGAGGGTTTCTGGCGGCCAGCACCTCCGATTTTCTGCAGAGCATCATTATGACCATCGCCATTGTCGTGGTGTTTGGCTTTGGAATCAGCAATGTGGGGAGCTTTGGTGCCGTGCTTGACAATGCAAAGTCTATGGCGGGGTATTTCAGCCTGGTGCAGATTCATGATCCGGTCACCGGGACGGCTGCACCTTACGGTGCTTTGACGATCGCTTCCATGCTGGCCTGGGGGCTTGGGTATTTTGGGATGCCCCATGTGCTTCTGCGCTTTATGGCCATCGAGGATGCTGAAAAGCTAAAGCTGTCCAGAAGAGTGGCTTCTGTCTGGGTGGTGATCTCCATGGCGGTGGCGATCTTTATCGGCGTGATCGGCAATGCCATGACAAAAGCAGGTTCCATTCCTGCTCTGGAAGATGCAGAGACCATCCTCATCACAATCTCGGACCTGATCTCCAGACATGGGGTGCTGGCGGCTCTGGTGGCCGGTGTGATCCTGGCCGGCATCCTGGCGGCGACCATGTCCACGGCGGATTCCCAGCTTCTGGCGGCGTCTTCCAGCGCGTCCCAGAATATTTTAAAAGAAGTACTGATCAAAGACATGGATGAGAAGACCGGCATGCTGACGGCCCGGATCACGGTTCTGGTGATCGCTGTGATCGGCATGTTTATCGCAAGAGACTCCAACAGTTCTGTCTTTCAGATTGTTTCCTTTGCCTGGGCGGGGTTTGGCGCTTCCTTTGGTCCGTTGGTGCTCCTGGCACTGTTCTGGAAGCGCTCCAACCTTCCAGGGGCCCTTGCAGGCATGCTGAGCGGAGGAATTATGGTCTTTGTTTGGAAATTCCTGGTTCGTCCGGTGGGAGGCGTTTTCGGAATCTATGAGCTACTTCCAGCGTTCCTTGTGGCTCTTGCGGTCAATGTGGCGGTCAGCCTGGTTACGGCAGCGCCTTCAAAGGAGATTCAGGAAGAATTTGACCGGGTGGCATCCATGCAGTAAAAGATGCAAGTGAAAAAGAAAATCAGAGAAAAGAGCCTGCCGGGGACTGAATGCTGTCACTCCCCGGCAGGCTGTGTTTATGGTGTGATTTTTCGCTACTCAATTCCCTGAAAAAGTGTTATACTGTCTATTATGAGTGTGAACATTGGATGTGGAATGAGAATTAAAGGGGTAAAATTCATATGGAAAAGGAACTGATTTTACATATCCTGGAACTGGATGGGCTGACTGACGAGCAGACTGTGAAATCTGCTTATATGAAGAAACTGAAGCTGACGAACCCGGAGGACGATCCGGAAGGCTTTCGAAGGCTTCGGGAGGCCTATGAAGGCGCTCTTTTGCTGCTTCGGGAAGCAGATGAAAAAGAGCAGGAGGAAGAAAGAGAAAAGACAGAAATCGATCTTTGGATCGACCAGATCGCAGAGATCTATCAGAATTTTCAGACCCGAAGCCAGGTGGAGAAGTGGGAGGCGCTTCTGAAAGTGGAGGTCTGTCAGGGACTGGATACGTCGCTGGATGCCAGGGAGGCGCTGTTTGGATGGCTGCTCTCTCATTTTTACCTGCCCAAAGATGTCTGGCTGTGCCTGGACAAAGAACTGCAGATCCGGGAGGATTATGAGGAATTAAAGGAGCGTTATCCGGCAGATTTTCTGAACTACGCAAAACATTATATGGAGTATGATTACTTTGTGGATTTCACCAGGATGAAGCTTCGGGATGAGTCGTTTTCTTCAGCAGAAGCCAATGTGGACGGCTATATCCAGGCATATATGGAGATCCGGAGCCTGTGCGATCAGGAGGAGTTTGCCCAGGCGGAGGAGAAACTTTCTCTTCTTGCGGCCTATAAGGTCTGGTATCCCTGGGAGGAAGCAGAGAAGATGAAAGTACTGCAGTTCGGGGGAAAGATGGAGGAAGCCCTTTCCATGGCCAGAAAACTGGCAGAAGATTACCCCGGGGATGGCTACCTTATGTCCCGGGCGGCGGATCTAATGTGGGATGCGGGGGAGAAGGAGACGGCCTTTTCCTGGTGGAAACAGTCACAAGGGGCCTATAATTCCCGGATTGGCATGATCAAATATTATCTGGAAGACGAAGACACGGCAGAGCGGGCCAAAGAGATGGCTCTGGATCTCTGGGAGGAGGACGGTTCCGGCCAGAGGGCGGATCCGTATATTGAGAAAGCCAACGAGATGCTGCTGAAAAGATATGCGCGGCAGATCGAACAGACAGACCAGAAAGAGGAAAAAGACGCGCTTCTGGTGGAGATGGCCTGGTGTCAGTACCAGAACAGGAACGCGGAAGAGGCCATCCGGATTCTGGACGGGGTAGAACCAGGAGACAACATTTTTTACAGCTATCACAATCTGAAAGGGCGGGTGCTGGCGGCTCTTGGAAGGAACCAGGAGGCGGTTCCGGAGCTGAAACTGTGGCTTTCCATGATTGAGGAGACGGTGGACGACGGAAGCGAGGAGGCGGGCAAGCGGCTGCGCAGAAAGGGAACTGCCTGCCTGATGCTGGGAATCAGCCTGTCGAAAGAGCATAGATACGATCAGGCGGAAGAATACCTGGTGCGGGCGGAGCAGGAGAACACGGATCTCTATGACCGCCTGGGTGCCATGTGCAATCTGGCAGAGGTCTGGCTTGCCACCAAGGAGTACGAGAAGGCAGCGGATAAGTGCGATCAGATCCTGGATCTGGACGGAGGATATTATCCGGCCTATCTGACCAGGCAGCAGGCACATTTTGAGATGCACAATGCCCAGGGGGTGGTGGATGACTATCACCGGGCTGTGGAGGTTTATCCGGGGTATTATAAACCCTATCTGCTGGCTGTAAGGGTGTTTTTGATCTATGACCAGTATGAGGATGCCAGAGGAGTTATAGAGCGGGCGCTGGAAAATCAGGTGGAGTTCAGCGACTGGATGAAATTCTGCCATGCCAAGACCCTGCGGTACTTGTCCCAGAGCGAGAAAGAACGTGAGGAACCCATGCGGATCCTAAAAGAGCTGGAGGCATCGGTCAATCCGGAAGAGACGGATCTGGAGGATCTCTCTGAGATATCTTTTGAGCTTGCACTTCTGAACTGGGATGACGACCGGTATGACCAGGCCCTTTCCCATCTTTCCAAGGCGATCCAGCAGAATCCTTCCAGATGCCAGTATTTTATGGTGAAAGCGGAGATCCTCCGGGGAAAAGAAGACTATCGGGGGGCACTTGCTGCATATCAGGCGGCAAAAGAGGACTACGATGAGACACCAGGGTATTATTACGGGATTGCATGCTGTCACGAGGCCCAGGGGCAGGAAAAGCAGGCGTACGTCAATTTTGTGAAAGCGGCCGAATTCAATGACAGTTATCGGGATGTGAATGAGAAGATCGCGGATCTTTGCATGGAACGATACAAAAGAACCTGTGATGTCCGGAAATACCGAAAGGCAATCCGCCATATTGACAAAGAGGTGGAAAAGCAGGAAAACTGCTATATTCTGGTGCACCGGGGGCTGATGCACCGGGCGGCTATGCGCCTTCAGAAGGCGATCCGGGATTTTGAAAAAGCGCTGACCTATCAGCCGGAGGACTGGGCGGCATTTAATAATATCGGTTACAGCCTGAAACATATGGGCGAATATGAGAAAAGCATTGAGATGTATGAAAAATCACTGGAGATTCTGATCAGACAGCAGGAGAAGAGAGTCTTTCCCTACAGCAATATGGCGGACTGCTATGAGATCCTGGGAGATTATGAGCGTGCTATTGTATGTTACCAGAAAGATCTTGAGTGGTATCCGGACCGGACGGTGTTCTATGAGGAGATCGGTGATCTGTATTTCTATATGAAAGATTATGAGCGCGCCATTGCGTCTTATGAGACTGCAGGATCCAAGTGGAATGATAAAGAGTATCTTCTGAAGATCGGAGATGTGTGGTTTGCCAAGGGGCAGCCCAGGAAAGCGAAAGGCTTTTACAAGAAGGCGGTTCAGATGGCAGACCCCAAAGAGGACGCGTTTCTTCGCTATATAGACTATGCGGAGCGGCTGATGAATCAGTATTTTGATTATGCAGGAGCTCTGCGCATCCTGGATAAAGCGACGAAAGGACGAATTTTTAACAACTGGAACGCTACCCAGGTTTCCCGTGCAGGGGGCGAGCGCTATCAGGCAAGGATGCATTATCTGCTGGGTCATTATAAGAAAGCGAAGGAGCATGCGGAGACAGCTTATTACCTGTATCTGGAAGGTGTCGTTTCGGAGGAGGCTTATCTGGCGTATCCGGCCAAACGGCCCCTGCATCTTTCCAGGATCGGAGAGTGCTATCTGTATATGGGCGAAATGGAAAAAGCCTATGATATGTTCCGGCTGATGGATGCGGGCTACCGGTGCGAACACTGCAGAAATGCAGAGTGCTACGAGAAGTACCGGAATCTCGGGCTCTATTATCTCTGCCTGGGAGCCGGACACAAAAAAGATGCGCTGGAACAATACGAAAAGGCACTGGAACTTTGTCCGGTGGATCTGGAACTGGAAGAAATGGTGAAAAAACTTCGTAAGGAGATGAAAGCAGGCAGATGATAGTAGGAATCGATCTTGGTACCACGAACAGTCTCGTGGCATATTATACAGAGGACGGCCCGAAGATTATCCCCAACCGTCTTGGAAAACCCATGACGCCGTCGGTGGTCAGCATCGATGAGGAGGGCCAGATCTATGTGGGAGAGTCGGCAGCAGAGCGGATGCTGCTTCATCCGGACAGTACCGCCTCTCTTTTTAAAAGGAGTATGGGGAGCAAGAAAAAATTCTCCCTGGGAGACAAAACTTTTACAGCGGAGGAACTTTCCTCCTTTGTGCTTCGGTTTCTGAAGGAGGACGCAGAGGTCTATCTGGGGGAAGAAGTAACAGAGGCGGTGATCAGTGTGCCGGCTTATTTCAATGACGCCAGAAGGCGCGCCACCAAGCGGGCAGGAGAGCTGGCAGGACTGAAAGTGGAGCGCATCATCAGCGAGCCCACGGCAGCGGCCATTGCCTACGGACTGTGGCAGCAGAAGGATCAGGCCCGGTTTCTGGTCTTTGACCTGGGCGGCGGGACCTTTGATGTGTCGATTCTGGAACTGTACGACACGATTCTTGAAGTCCATGCGGTGGCCGGGGACAACTTCCTGGGAGGGGAAGATTTTACGGCGGTGTTGGAGAAGATGTTTTATGAGAAATTTCCCCAGATCAACCGTTTCACTTTGGGTGAGAAAGCGAGCAGGCATATCCGCAAGCAGGCCGAGCTTTGCAAGATCGGTTTTGGCGCCTCCCGTACTTCCGCCATGAAATGCAACATCGGCGGCGAAGTGTACGAGCTTCATGTGGATCTGGCCGATTACGAGGAGGCCTGTGAGGAGCTTCTGGACCGTATCCGCCAGCCGGTGAAACGCAGTCTGAAGGATGCCCATATCCGGCTGTCTGACATTGATAAGGTCGTGCTGGTGGGCGGAGCCACCAAGTCTCCGGTCATCCGCAAATTCGCGGGAAAGCTTTTTCATATGATCCCGGATACCAATCTGAATCCGGATGAGACGGTGGCTTTGGGGGCAGCAGTTCAGGGAGCCATGAAGGAGCGCAAAGAGGGCATCAAAGAGGTGATCCTGACGGATGTCTGTCCCTTCACCCTGGGGACGGAGGTGGTCCGGGAGTACGAAGAACACCGGTTCGAGAACGGAGTCTTTCTCCCGATCATCGAGCGCAATACGGTGATCCCTGCCAGCCGGACAGAGCGGCTCTATACGGTTCGGGACAACCAGACCAGGATCCGGATTCATATCCTGCAGGGAGAGAGCCGTTTTGCGGTGAACAATCTGTCTCTTGGGGAACTTCTGATCGATGTGCCCTCCAATAAAGCCGGAGAGGAAGCGGTGGATGTGACCTATACCTATGATATCAACTCCATCCTGGAAGTGGAGGTAAAGGTCATCTCAAGCGGCAAAAAGACCCGCCAGGTATTTAAGGACCGGAATCTGGATATGAGCGAGGAGGAGATCGAACAGCGCTTGGAGACGCTGTCCTACCTGAAGATTCATCCCCGGGACAAGGAGGAGAACAAGGTCCTTTTGCTGCGGGGAGAACGGATCTATGAGGAGAGCCTGGGATACAAGAGAACCCAGGTCGAGCAGGTGCTTCGAACGTTTGAGCATGCGCTGAACTCCTACGATCAGGATCAGATTGCCAAGACCAAGCAGGAACTGATCGAATTTCTGGAAAAGCTGGATGAGTGGGAATAAAACAGAGAAGATATGGAACAGAATTTGCAGCAGATGGTGGATGCGCTCTTAAGGGCGCATCCATATAAAATCATTTTAAGCAATCCGAAAAAGCCGGCTTTGGATGGGGCGCAAAATAAGCGGCCGTATCGGAAAATCGTCTTAAATCAGTTAAAAAAGGGCTGGCAGGCGGAGCAGTATACGGAAAAACAGGTGTTTCATGAAAATCTGAGCGAAGACAGGGCAGGAATTTTTTTGCTGGAAGCTTTGTCTTCATTCTTTCGGCAGTGCAATGGCTGGGACTGTGAATGGGAACACACCATCCGCATCTCCAAAGGAGGAAAAGCTTCTTATCAGAAAAAACGCTCTGTACAGGCGCCCAGAGAAAAGAAAGAGCATAACCGGAAGAAGAACTATATTCTGGAAGAAGGAACGGTGATTCCTCCGCTGGTGGATATGGGGATTTTCACCTCGGAAGGAAAAGTAGTACGTTCTATGTATGACAAATACAGGCAGATCAACCGGTTTGTGGAACTGATCGATGACGAGATCGATAACCTGCCAAAGGATCATACCATCACGGTGATTGATTTTGGATGCGGAAAATCGTATCTGACATTTATCCTCTACTATTATCTGACCAAGCGAAAAGGTCTGGATGTACAGATCACCGGGCTTGACCTGAAAGAAGATGTGATCCAAAACTGCAACAGGGCAGCCCGAAGATACGGTTATGAGGGCCTTCATTTTGAGCTGGGCGACATCAGCGGCTATGATTGTCCGTATCCGGTGGACATGGTTCTCTCCCTGCACGCCTGTGATACGGCGACGGACTATGCCCTCTATCACGCGGTCCGGTGGAAAGCGAAGCTGATCTTCTCGGTTCCCTGCTGTCAGCACGAATTAAACCGGCAGATGAAAAGTCAAGAGCTGTCGATCCTGACCCGGTACGGCATCGTACAGGAGCGGACGGCCGCTTTGATGACCGACGCAGTCCGTGGGAATCTTCTGACGGCCTGCGGCTATAAGACCCAGCTTTTAGAGTTCGTGGACCTGTCACACACGCCCAAGAATCTTCTGATCCGCGCTGTGCGGACGGTGATTCCAAAGGCGGTGAAACAGGAGGCGAGAAAAGAGGTGGAGGAGCTGAAAAAGACATTTGGAGTACAGCCGACGCTGGATGCGCTGCTGTTTCCTGCAGAGTCGATTTTGGCTTCGACGAATACTTAGTGTACTGACCGCATGATATTCAGTCAGACCTCCGTGTCTAAATTTCCATCAGACTGCGTTGTCGGCGGTCAACGATGCCACCGCATCGCCTCCCTTCTCCGCCTTGCTGATGAAAATTTATCCTACGGAGTTGTGCCAGATATAATCCGGACAGCACACCAGATGCGTACATGGCGTTCACGATGAAGCAACGTTAGAGTGGGACAAGGTAAGAAAAGGAAACAGAAGGAAAAGAAAATGGAAGCAAAAGCAATGGACCTTTCCGGTCAGGAGACAGAGAGACTTTACTATAAGGACAGCCACAGAAAAGAATTTGAGGCGACCGTGCTGTCCTGTGAAGAAAAGATTACGAAAAAAGGAGAGAAAGCCGGTTACCGGATCGTGCTGGACCGGACCGCATTCTTTCCGGAAGGCGGCGGACAGTTCGGGGATGTGGGCCGGTTAGGCGATGCAGAGGTGACGGATACCAGGGAGAAGGACGGTATTATCTATCATGAGACAAAAGAGCCGCTGGCACCGGGCAGCACAGTGAAGGGGAAGCTTGACTTTGATGTGCGCTTTGACCGGATGCAGCAGCATTCCGGCGAACATATCCTGTCCGGACTGGTGCATAACCTGTATGGCTATGATAACGTAGGTTTCCATCTGGGAGCGGAGATCACCACCCTGGATTTTAACGGCGAGCTGACCGGGGAGCAGGTAAAGGAACTTGAGTTTCTGGCGAATCGGGGCGTATTTGAAAATGTTCCGGTACAGGTGCTGTACCCCACAAAGGAGCAGCTGAAAAATGTGAATTACCGAAGCAAGATAGAGATCGAAGGACAGATTCGTATTGTATCCATCCCTGGATACGACATCTGTGCCTGCTGTGCGCCCCATGTGGACCGGACCGGTGAAATCGGACTTATCAAGATTGTTGGATGTGAGAAGCACAGAGGCGGCTGCCGGATGACGATTCTGTGCGGCTTCCGTGCTCTTTCGGACTACCAGAGGAAACAAAAGAGCGTGACGGAGGTGTCGGTAGCTCTGTCCGCCAAGCCGGAGAAGATCGGCGAGGCAGTTCTGCATGCAAAGGAGCAGCAGAGCAGACTCCGGGAACAGCTGAATCGGATGCAGCAGCAGTATCTTGATAAAAAACTGGAAGAACTGGGGCCGGAAGACCAAAATGTCTGCATCTTCGAAGAAGAACTGGACCATGTGGCGGCCCGGAACTTTGTCAACAGCGCCATGGAACGGTGTGAAGGGGTCTGCGGCGCCTTTGTCGGTACAGATAAGACCGGCTATCACTACATCCTCGGCAGCCGGACCGCCGATCTTCGGGTACTTCTGAAGACACTGAATGAAAGATTTCAGGGAAAAGGCGGCGGTAAACCCGAGATGGTGCAGGGTTCCCTTTCCGGAGCAGAAGAAGAGATCCGAAGCGTAATCATGGAGCGTTCATAGACCAGAAAAACTCCCGGTCCCGGGATTGCGGGATGCGGGAGTTTTTTTGTGTCGTTTTCTTTTGGCGGGCATCGGGTCAGGCCGACGATGAAAATGCCGGCTATTGTGCCTGGATGGCCGCGTTTATAAATCCTTTGAACAGCGGATGCGGGCGGTTGGGTCTGGATTTTAATTCCGGATGTGCCTGGGTGGCAATAAAGAACGGATGTTCCTTTAATTCAATCATCTCCACGATCCGTCCGTCCGGTGATAACCCGGACAGAACCATGCCGTGCTCTGTGAGAGCGGAGCGGTAGTCGTTGTTGACCTCGTAGCGGTGGCGATGGCGTTCCTGAATCTGTTCAGAACCGTAAAGCGCGTAAGCTTTGGAATTCTTGTCCAGCACGCAGGGGCAGGAGCCAAGACGCAGGGTACCGCCAATGTCTTCTACACCATTTTGGTCAGGCATCAGGGCGATGACCGGATAGGGGGTGTTGGGATTGAGTTCGATGCTGTGGGCATCTTCCAGGTCCGCCACGTGACGGGCATACTCCACGATGGCAAGCTGCATGCCAAGACACAGGCCCAGAAATGGGATCTGATGTTCTCTTGCATAGCGGATGGCTGCGATCTTGCCGTCGATGCCCCGGTCACCGAACCCTCCGGGAACCAGGATTCCGGTCACATCTTTTAAGACTTCCCCCGCATTTTCGTCGGTGATCTGTTCGGAATCCACCCACTTGATATTGACGACCGCGTGGTTGTCGATGCCGCCGTGCTTTAAGGCCTCCACGACGGAGATATAGGCGTCATGAAGCTGGATGTATTTGCCGACCAGAGCGATATTGACTTCGGTGGTGGGGTGGCGCAGCCGGTTGACCATCTCTGTCCAGTCGGTAAGATCCGGCTCCGGACAGGAAAGCTTCAGACATTCACAGGCAACCTGAGCCAGATGTTCCTCCTCCATGGCCAGAGGCGCCTCATACAGGTATTCCACGTCCAGATTCTGGAGTACATGGTTTTTCGGCACATTGCAGAAAAGGGCGATCTTGTCCTTGATGCCTTTTTCCAGCGGAAGTTCCGTACGGCATACGATGATATCCGGCTGGATTCCCATACCCTGCAGTTCCTTGACAGAAGCCTGGGTGGGTTTGGTTTTCATCTCCCCGGAGGCCTTCAGATAAGGAATCAAAGTCACATGGATGATGATGGCGTTCTCATGTCCCACTTCATGCTGGAACTGCCGGATGGCCTCCAAAAAAGGCTGACTCTCGATATCGCCTACGGTGCCGCCGGTCTCGATGATAGCGATATGCATGTCCTCGGAAGTGAAATTCCGGTAGAAACGGCTTTTGATTTCGTTGGTGATATGAGGAATGACCTGTACGGTACCGCCGCCGTAATCGCCGCGGCGTTCTTTTTGCAGCACAGACCAGTAGACCTTGCCGGTGGTGACGTTGGAATTCTTGTCCAGGCTTTCGTCGATAAAGCGCTCGTAATGTCCCAGATCCAGGTCCGTCTCCGCTCCGTCGTCTGTGACGAACACCTCCCCATGCTGCACCGGATTCATGGTGCCCGGATCGATGTTGATATAGGGGTCGAACTTCTGCATGGTGACTTTGTAGCCGCGGGCCTTTAAAAGACGTCCCAATGAAGCGGCGGTAATTCCTTTTCCAAGGCCGGATACGACGCCTCCGGTAACAAATACGTACTTAACTGGCATAGATTGATTCCTCCTGAACGATAAATATGAATGAAAGCTGCCAACGGACTGTTCAATAAAAACTCATTCCATTATAGCCTATCCATATAAAAAAATCCACCTGTTTTTGGGACGTTTTCGGGGAAAATCCGGCGGCTTTTTATAGTTATTTAATAAAAAGAAGACAAAATTTCTTAGAAGGTGTATTGATTTATAAAGGAAGGTTCACTATAATAGGAAGTGTTACGCACAAGGAGGAAAAAGATGAGTGATAAGAATACTCCAACAGGAAAAGGAGATAACAATCATAAAGAACCAAAGAATCGTCAAAGTATTGTTATATTTCTTGTTTTTATGGTGGTAAGCTTTCTGGCGCTGAACTTTGTCCAGAATACCATGAAGGATGCAAGTTCCAAGGAAATCACCTATGATGCCTTTATCGACATGCTCAAAGAGGATAAGGTGGAGAAGGTGGAGGATACCGGCCTTACCTGGAAGATTACGCCCAGGAAGCAGCCGATGGAAAGTGTGCAGATCACCTATTACACCGGGAAGATGAATGATGAAGAACTTCTTCCTATGTTAAAGGAACGGGACATCGAGATCACACCCTATATCCAGGACACTTTCTCCACGCTGGTGTGGCAGGTGGTGTGGAGTCTGCTTCCGCTGCTTCTGATCTGGGTGGCCTTTGGCTATCTGATGCGGCGTATGGGTGGCGGCGGCATGATGGGTGTGGGCAAGAGCAAAGCCAAAGTCTACATCGAAAAGGAAACCGGGGTGACTTTCAAGGATGTGGCGGGGCAGGAGGAAGCCAAGGAATCATTGGTAGAAGTGGTGGACTTTCTGCACAATCCGGAGCACTACGCACAGATTGGAGCCAAACTTCCCAAAGGCGCCCTTTTGGTGGGACCGCCTGGTACGGGCAAGACCCTGCTGGCCAAAGCGGTGGCAGGAGAGGCACATGTACCGTTCTTCTCGTTGTCCGGCTCGGATTTTGTGGAGATGTTTGTGGGTGTGGGCGCATCCCGTGTACGGGACCTTTTTGAGGAGGCCAAGAAAAATGCACCCTGCATTATCTTTATCGATGAGATTGATGCCATAGGTAAAAGCCGCGATTCCAAGCTGGGAGGCAATGACGAGCGGGAGCAGACACTGAATCAGCTTCTGGCGGAGATGGACGGTTTTGAGAGCAACAAGGCCTGCCTGGTGCTGGCGGCTACCAACCGGCCGGAGATCCTCGACAAGGCGCTTCTGCGACCGGGACGTTTTGACCGCCGGATCATCGTGGAGCGTCCGGACCTGAAGGGCCGGGTGGATGTGCTGAAGGTACATGCGAAAAACGTCCGTCTGGACGAGACCGTGGATTTAGAGGCCATCGCTTTGGCCACCAGTGGTGCGGTGGGTTCGGATCTGGCCAACATGATCAACGAGGCGGCGATCCTTGCTGTGAAGAATAAAAGACAGGCCGTATCGCAGAAAGATCTGTTTGAAGCAGTGGAAGTTGTGCTGGTAGGTAAGGAGAAGAAAGACCGCATCCTGAGCAAGGAGGAGCGAAAGATCGTATCCTATCACGAGGTGGGGCATGCACTGGTGAGTGCGCTTCAAAAAGACGCGGAGCCGGTGCAGAAGATTACGATTGTTCCCCGGACCATGGGGGCGTTGGGTTATGTCATGCATGTGCCGGAGGAGGAAAAGTACTTAAATACCAAGAAGGAACTGGAAGCCATGCTGGTGGGATATCTGGGAGGCCGCGCAGCGGAAGAGCTGGTGTTCGAAACGGTGACCACAGGCGCTTCCAATGACATTCAGCAGGCCACAAAGCTTGCCAGGGCCATGGTAACCCAGTACGGCATGTCGGATAAGTTCGGTCTGATGGGGCTGGAATCCAAAGAAAGCCTGTACTTAAATAACGGTACGGTATTGAACTGCAGTGACGAGACGGCAGCCGATGTGGACAGCGAAGTGATGCGGATTTTGAAAGAGTCTTATGCGGAGGCCAAGCGCCTTCTGTCTGAGAACAGAGAGTGTCTGGATAAGATCGCAGAGTTTCTGATTGAGAAAGAGACCATTACCGGCAAGGAATTTATGGACATCTTCCGGAGAGTCAAGGAAGAGGCACAGGGGTATCATCAGGAGGAACTCATTTTCGCAGAGTAGAAAGGACAGGGGCTGTCACAGTGTGGCAGCTCTTTTTGCTTCATAAAGACAGCCTTTCGGGCAGAATCGTACAGCCGTAAAGAAGGATTTTTACAGCCAGGAAAAGGGCAGGAGGACAGCGTATGGCATTTGATATTGAAGCAGAACTGAAAAAACTTCCGGCAAAGCCCGGCGTCTATCTGATGCATGACGAGCGGGATGCGATCATCTATGTGGGGAAAGCAATCTCTTTGAAAAATCGTGTTCGCCAGTATTTTCAGTCCAGCAGAAACAAAGGGATCAAGATCGAGCAGATGGTAACGCATATCAGCCGGTTTGAATACATCATCACGGATTCGGAACTGGAAGCACTGGTTCTGGAGTGCAATCTGATCAAAGAGCATCGTCCAAAGTACAATACCATGCTGATGGATGACAAAACCTATCCTTTTATCAAGGTGACGGTACAGGAAGACTATCCCCGGGTATTTTTAGCCAGACAGATGGCAAAAGACCGGGCAAAATATTTTGGCCCCTATACGAGTGCAGGGGCGGTAAAAGACACGATTGATCTGATCCATAAGCTGTATGGAATCCGAACCTGCAATAAGGTTCTGCCGAAGATGCAGGGGAAAGAAAGACCGTGTCTGAATTACCATATCCATCAGTGTCCGGCTCCCTGCCAGGGTTACATATCCAAAGAGGATTACGCAGAGTCGGTGAAAAAAGCGCTGTCATTTTTGAATGGAAACTATCCGCTGATATTAAAAGAACTGGAAGAAAAAATGCAGCAGGCCTCGGAAAATCTGGAGTTTGAGAAGGCCATCGAGTACCGGGAGCTTTTAAACAGTGTCAGCAAGATTGCCCAGAAGCAGAAGATTACCAGCAGCCATATGGAGGATAAAGATGTGATTGCCATGGCATCGGATCAGGAAGATGCAGTGGTGCAGATTTTCTTCATCCGGGAGGGACGTCTGATCGGACGGGATCACTTCTGCCTGCATATTGCCGGGGAGGATGACAAAGAGGCAATACTGACTACTTTTTTAAAACAGTTTTACGCGGGGACGCCGTATATTCCAAGGGAGCTGATGATCCAGTACGAGATCGAGGATAAAGAGCTGATCGAGGAGTGGCTGAGTACAAGAAGGGGGCAGAAAGTCCACCTTCGGGTACCCAGGAAAGGAGAGAAGGAGAAGCTGGTGGAGCTGGCCATGAAAAATGCCCAGATGGTACTGACTCAGGACAAGGAACGGATCCGCAGAGAGGAAGGACGTACCATTGGCGCCATGAAGGAGATCGCAAAGCTTTTGGGGCTTCCCGGAATCAGCCGGGTGGAAGCCTATGATATCTCCAATATCAGCGGGTTCCAGACCGTAGGTTCCATGATTGTGTACGAAAAAGGGCATCCAAAGCGCTCGGATTACCGGAAATTCAGGATCAAGGGAGTCAAAGGGGCAGATGATTATGCCAGTATGGAAGAAATGCTGACCAGACGGCTGTCTCATTATGAGAATTATCCGGATCTGATTATGATGGACGGCGGCAGAGGACAGGTGAATATCGCACGGAAAGTCATGGATGCTGTGGGCGTTCACATACCGGTCTGCGGTATGGTAAAGGATGACAGACACCGGACCAGAGGCATCTATTTTAATAATGTAGAAATTCCCATAGAACGGGACAGTGAAGGCTTCCGGTTGGTGACCAGGATCCAGGACGAAGCCCACCGTTTTGCCATCGAGTATCACCGCTCTTTAAGGAGCAAAGAGCAGGTGCATTCGGTTCTGGATGATATCCCGGGGATCGGTCCGGCCAGAAGAAAGGCGCTGATGAAGGGCTTTCGGACCCTCGACGAGATCCGGACGGCAGACATCGAAACGCTGGCAGGGATTCCGGGCATGAATCAGCGGGCAGCGAAGCAGGTTTTTGAATTCTTTCATGTTGATAAGCAGTGAAAAAAATGGTATGATTGAGCGTAAGGACCGGCTTTTTGCAGCGAAAGAAAAGCCGGCGTGTTGGAATCGAGAAGGAGAATGGATCTATGCAGACAGTCACACTGAATAAAATGATCGATAAGCTGAAGCTTACGAATCTGGTTCCGGAAGTTGAGACCGAAGGGATCGAGATCAACAGTTCAGAGATCAACCGCCCGGCCCTTCAGCTGGCCGGATATTTTGAGCACTTTGCCTGTGAGCGGGTACAGATCATCGGCTATGTGGAATACAGTTATTTAAAAAGCCTGGATGAAGAGGAAAAGCGAAAAAACTATGAGCTTTTTATGTCCAGCCGGATTCCCTGCGTGATCTACGCATCCAGAACGGAGCCGGATGAGATGATGATCGAACTGGCGAAAAAGTATAAAAAGCCGCTTTTGTCCAGTGATCGGGCTACTTCTTCTCTGATGGCCGAGACGATCCGCTGGCTGAATGTGGAGCTGGCGCCCTGCATTTCCATCCATGGTGTATTGGTGGATGTATACGGTGAGGGCGTACTGATCATGGGAGAGAGCGGCATCGGAAAAAGTGAGGCAGCATTGGAACTTCTGAAGAGGGGCCACCGTCTGATCACCGATGATGTGGTGGAGATTCACAAAGTCAGTGATGACACCCTGGTTGGGACTTCCCCGGAGATCACCAGACATTTTATAGAGCTTCGGGGCATCGGGATTATAGATGTGAAGACTTTGTATGGTGTGGAGAGTGTAAAAGGGACCCAGACCCTGGATATGGTTATCAAGCTGGAAGAGTGGGACAAGGATAAGGAATATGACCGGCTGGGGCTCAACGAAGAGTATACAGAGTTTCTTGGCAACAAGATCATCTGTCATTCGATCCCCATACGGCCGGGCAGGAATCTGGCCATCATTGTGGAGGCGGCGGCAGTCAATCACAGACAGAAAAAGATGGGCTACAATGCCGCACAGGAGCTGTACCGGAGAGTGCAGGAAAGCATTAATAAAAATAAACGTTAACACAGCAGCAAAACTAGAATGGGGGAAGCAGAAGGATGAAAAATTATTGTTTTGGAATTGATGTAGGCGGAACAACGGTGAAGATGGGACTTTTCAAGACCGATGGCCAGCTTGTGGACAAGTGGGAGATTCCCACCCGGACAGAGGACGGCGGAAAGGCGATCCTGCCCGATATCGCAGCCTACGCTCTGGCGAAGCTGATGGAGAAGGATATCGCAAGAGACGACGTGGCGGGGATCGGGATTGGTGTGCCAGGTCCTATCAATGCAGACGGCATTGTGCCGCACACAGCGAACCTGGGCTGGGGGTATAAAGAAGTGACCAAAGAGCTGTCAGAGCTGACCGGTCTGACCTGCAGAGGGGGCAATGACGCCAATGTGGCGGCTCTGGGTGAGATGTGGAAAGGCGCGGCAGCGGGCCATAAGAGCGGTGTTATGGTTACCCTGGGAACCGGTGTCGGCGGCGGCATCATCATCGACGGCCGGATTGTCACCGGGACCAACGGTGCAGGCGGCGAGATCGGGCATATCCATGTGGATGACAGCATCCCGTGGCTGTGCGGCTGCGGCAATCAGGGGTGCTTAGAGCAGGTGGCGTCTGCCAACGGAATCGTGCGTCTTGCCAAATGGATGCTGGAGTCTGGAGTCAAAGAGACGGTCCTGGATCCGGAGACCATGACGGCCAAAGATATCTGGGATGCCGTAAAAGACGGAGACAACTTTGCCTGTGAAGTGGCAGAGCGCTTCGGAAGTTATCTGGGCCTGGCCCTTGCCAACATTGCCAGCACGGTGGATCCGGAAGTGTTTGTCATCGGCGGCGGCGTATCCAAGGCAGGACCGGTGATTCTGGATTACATAAAGAAATATTATGTCAAGTATACATTCAAAGGCTGCAGGGATGCGGAGTTTGTCCTGGCGACACTGGGCAATGATGCCGGAATCTTCGGGTCGGCAAAACTGGTGATTGAGGAGTAGCAAAGCGGATGAAGTATACAAGAGCAGAAAAAAATATGCTGGCGCTGTCCTGCATGTTCGCAGTATTTCTTATGAGTGAAAAAACCGTCCATGCCATGCATATCATGGAGGGGTATCTGCCCCTGGCCCACTGTGCGGTATGGGATGCGGTCTGCCTGCCGTTTCTGGCAGCCGGACTGATCCGCATCCGGAAAACGCTGAACCAGAACCGGCGTCTTCTGATTTTGCTGGCCATGTCTGGGGCGTTTGTGTTTGTGATCTCTTCGCTGAAGATTCCGTCGGTCACCGGAAGCTGCAGCCATATGACGGGTACAGGGCTGGCAGCGATCCTCTTTGGGCCGATGGTAGCCGGTGTGCTGGCTGTCATTGTACTGATCTTCCAGGCGCTTCTGCTGGCCCATGGGGGGCTTACGACCCTGGGAGCCAATACGTTCAGCATGGGGATCATCGGTCCGGTCCTTACATGGCTTCTTTATATGGCCGGCAGGAAACTGAAGATGAACCGGAAGGCCTCGGTCTTCCTGGCGGCTGCCATGGGCGACCTTCTGACCTATTGTGTGACCAGCCTGCAGCTGGCGGCGGCCTACCCGGACCAGACCGGCGGCATGGCGGCCAGTGCGGTCCGGTTTCTGGGCGTGTTCGCGCCCACGCAGCTTCCCCTTGCGGTGGTGGAAGGACTGCTGACCGTTCTGATCGTGATCGGCATGGAGCAGTTTGCGGAGCCGGAACTGCGTGAGATCTCATTTTTGGAGGCGAAATAGACATATGAAAAAGAACAGAATCACAGTACCCGCCCTGATTCTGCTGGCGGTACTGATTATACTGGTGCCGTTGTTTTGGCAGAAGGGCGCAGCCTTTGAAGGCAGCGACGGTGCAGGCAGCGAGATGGTAAATGAAATGGCAGGGGGCGGATATGAGCCCTGGTTTGAACCGGTGCTGGAACGGATGATCGGCGGGGAGCTGCCAGGAGAGGTGGAGACGCTGTTCTTCTGCATTCAGACCGGCATTGGGGTCGGCATTATCGCCTACTGCTTCGGTTATCTGGTGGCCAGGAAGAAGTATTCCGGCGGGATGGATGACCGGACGAAGGTGGAGTCGAAAGCCTGTCATGAGGTGTGACATATGGTGACCGGGTTCCTGACTGTGGTGGTTGTCTGGTGCCTGTTGTACGGCAGGATGCCCATGATGATCCTTCTGCCGCTCTGTCTGGGACTGGGAGCGGCGCTGCCGCTGCTGGGCAGGCACGGGTCCGGGCAGTTTCTCACGATTGACGTGCTGGCGCAGACCTCCCGCCTGAACCGGGTCAGTCCCCTGCTGAAATTCTGGACGGTGCTGGTGCTGATGGTTCTGTGTGTGTCAGCAACGAGCCCGGCAGTGGGACTTTTTCTGACAGTCCTTATGCTTATCCTTACGGTCTGTGGGGGCGGCCTTGCACTGCACGATTACATTCATCTGCTGGCATTGCCGCTCTCTTTTCTGCTGCTTGGCGGTCTGGCCCTGCTCCTGGAAGTGACGGCCCAAAAGACCGGCGTTCTTGGAGTCCCTGTCTTTGGTATCTGGCTGTGCGTCAGCCAGGCGGCCCAGACGCGGGCGATGCTGGTGATGGGCCGGGCGCTGGGAAGCTTGAGCTGTCTGTATATGCTCAGCCTGACAACGCCCATGTCTGATCTGATCGGTGTTCTGCGGCGGATCCGCTGTCCGGAAGTGCTGATTGATCTGATGTATCTGATCTACCGGTATATTTTTATCCTTCTCTCCATGTATCATGCAATGCGCGATGCAGCGGCCAGCAGGCTGGGCTTTGTGGACTATCGGACCGGTATGCGGACAACCGGCAATCTGTATTTCGGTCTGCTGTTTCGCAGTTACCGGCAGGCAAGCCGGAACTTTGACGCCATGGAAAGCCGGTGCTTTGATTCCGGTATCCGGTTTCTGGAGGATGCGGGGAAGATGAAAAAGGCTCACGGGCTGGCGTCAGCAGTTTTGATTCTTATGACCCTGGGCCTGTCCGTCTTATTTTGGTGAGGTAACAGATGAAAAACGAACTTCTACGGCTGGAACATATCTGCTTTCAATACGAAGATAAATTTCCGGCTCTGAAAGATGTATCGATTACATTTCAGAAAGGGGAGCGCATCGTGGTGCTGGGCAACAACGGCGCCGGGAAAAGCACCTTCTTTCTGTGCTGCAACGGGATTCTGCGTCCCCAGAGCGGAGCGATTTTTTTACATGGGCAGAAGATAAGCGGTTCCAAAGAGGACATCCGTAAGCTCCGGCAGACGGTGGGGCTGGTGTTCCAGGAGCCGGATACCCAGATCATCGCGGGCACGGTGGGAAATGAAGTGAGCTTCGGGCCCATGAATCTGGGACTGGACCGAAAGGAAGTGGAGCTTCGGATTACCAAGTCTCTGGCCCGGATGAACCTGGAAGGGTATGAGAGCCGCGCTCCGCACTATCTAAGCGGCGGCGAGAAGAAGCGGGTGAGCATCGCCGATATTCTGGCCATGGAGCCGGATATGATTCTTCTGGACGAACCGACCGCTTCTCTGGATCCTGAGAATGTGGCGCTTCTGGAGCGGACTTTGGAGGAACTCAATGAAGCGGGGATTACCCTGGTGGTCTCCACGCACGATGTGGACTTTGCCTACGGCTTTGCCAGACGCGCAGTGGTCTTAAGTCAGGGGGAGATCATCCGGGATTCGGATATCGAGGAAGTGTTCCGGGACGATGAGGTGCTTGATAAGGCCGGGCTTAAGAAGCCGCTGCTTTGCAAGGTGGCGGAAGTGCTGGAAACGCATTTTCCGGAAGCGGGGGATATCAAAAGGCCCAGGCGCATGGAAGCGTTTTCTGATTATGCAAAGCAGCTTTTGGGACAGGATCCAAAGCAGGCCTGCAGTTCGCAGGAAAAGAGAACGGCAGAGGAAGGCTTCTGATGAAAATTTCTACCTTCCTGTATTTCGCAAAATTCGGTATCCGGACCGTCTTATTCCGGAAAAAGGATCCGATTCTCGGCACGATTATCGTTACGGACAAGTGCAATTTAAGCTGCCGCCACTGTTCGGTCAACAATATCACAGGAGTCATCCACCCGTACCGGCAGATCAAGGGAGAGATGGAACAGCTGTATGCCATGGGTGTGCGGATTCTGTTTTTCTGCGGCGGAGAGACGTTCCTGTGGAGAGACAATGAGAAGTGCCTCAGAGATCTGGTAATGGAAGCAAAAGAGATGGGATTTCTCATTGTCAACGTGGTCACCAACGGCACCTTTCCCATCGATCTGCCGGAGGCGGACCTGATCCTTCTGAGCCTGGACGGAGACCGGAAGCGGCACAATCAGATCCGGGGTGAGACCTATGATCTTATCATGGAAAACATTCGCCATGCCACGGCGGACAATATCTGTTTTTATATGGCGGTCAACCGGCTGAACAAAGATGCCGTCCGGGACGTATGCGAAACGGCCAGGGATACGAAGCATGTCCGGGCGGTCTCGTTTAATTTTCACACGCCCTATCCGGATACCAGGGAGCTGGCCCTTGGCCGGGAAGAAAAGGCCGCATGCTGCCGGGAGATCACCCGGATGATGAAAGAAGGAGCTCCGGTTTTCAACCTGAAGAGTGCTTTTCCATATATCATAGAAAACCGCTTTCCAACCCCCTGTTACCAGTGCGTGGTGATGGAGAACGGAAAACGGAGCATCTGCGGGCGCTGTATTGAGGTGGAGGGCCTGTGCGATTCCTGCGGGTATTTTTTCGTGGCGGAATATACCCTGCTGTTTCGGGGAAATATCCGGATCATTCTGGAAATGCTGCGGACCTATCTCAAATATATATAAGGGGAAATCATGAGCATAATGACGGATCTGACCAGAATGTGGCTGACCCGATCTGTGAGGCCTTTTCTGTTTCAAAAAGAATACGACCAGCTGCTGCCCTTTGAGGCATGCGAAGAGCTGGGGCTCTATGTACATATTCCGTTCTGCAAAAGCATCTGCAATTTCTGTCCCTACTGCAAAGTCCCTTATTCGGAAGAACTGTGCGACCGTTATGTGGACGCGCTTCTTGGAGAGATCCGTCTGACAGGCAGTCAGGCGAAGAAGCAAAAGAGAGTCACCAGCCTGTATTTTGGAGGCGGGACGCCGGCTTTGGCAGCTGACCGGATGAAGGAGATCATCGGGACGATTGGGGAATATTTTGAGATAACGGAGGGGATTGGCGCAGAGCTTCATCCAGACAACGTGACGGTTCCGGTGCTTCAGACACTGAGAGATGCAGGGGTGACGAGAATCAGCATTGGGGTGCAGTCCTTTGGGAAAAAATTCCAGAAGCTTCTGGGCAGGAAGCCGGTGGATGCGGCCGCTCTGAAAGAGGTGCTGCGTGAAGTGCCCTTTGAGACCGTGTCCATGGATCTGATTTTTGCACTTCCGGGGCAGACCTTTGAAGATCTGAAAGAGGACATGGACACTGCGTTTGCAAACGGTGCCAACCATATGGCGGTCTACCCGTTTATTGATTTTACTTTTACGTCCAGCCCGGTCTCTGCCATGCCTCGAAAAGAAAAGCGCCGGCTTCTGGATGCGGTGACCGCATACTGTGAGAAACAGGGCTACACCCGAAGTTCCATCTGGACCTTTTCCAGCGAAAAGCATGCAGGCTATTCCTCCATGACACGGGATCATTTTCTGGGGTTCGGCTGTTCGGCCGCTACACTTCTGAAAGATCAGTTCAAGATCAATACCTTTTCTGTACCAACATATATAGAACGAATCGAACAGAAATGTTTGCCCACATCGCTGACGCTTCGATTCACCCGCCGGCAGCGGATGGTATACTATCTGTTCTGGACTGCCTACAGCACGAAAGTGAGCAGCCGGGATTTTGAACGGTTTTTCGGGGTGCCGCTTGGGAAGATGTACGGGCTTGAGCTGGCAGCAGCAAAGCTTCTGGGATTTGTCACTGAACAAGACGGAGATTACCGGATGACGCCAAAAGGGGCGTTCTATTATCATTATTATGAAAATTTCTACACCCTCTCCTATATTGACCGGATGTGGGGGCTGATGCAAAAGGAAGCGTTTCCGGAGGGGATGAAGCTGTAAATAGCGCTTTATGCTCTGCATCCGGTCTCTTGGCAACAGCAGCATCCTGGTTTTTCCTTCAAGTAACAGGGCATTTGGGATAAAAGGATTTTAGGTATATCATCGGTGCCCCATAGGGAAAGAATGAAACGTAAATGCAGCCACATTTTCACAGCAACAGGAAGAAGGGTAGCCGAAAGGCTGTAAATAACGGCGTAATTGTAGCCGTCTGTTTGGAAACTGACGTATCAGCTTTCAGGCAGGCGGCTTTTTTGTGACCTAAAAAGACCTGTTTTGGAGACCGCTTCGGAGGAGTCCGGGATAGGAAAGAGAGTATTTTGATTGCAAAGCGGCAGATGCCCCGTCACTATATCATGGTGGCGGGTATTTTTATGGAGGAAAACGGATATGGAAGAAAAGAAAATTTACGGATATGTGAGATGCAGCAGCATAGACCAGAACGAGGACAGGCAGATGATCGCCCTGCAGGAAGTCTCTGTACCTGAAAAAAATATTTTCATGGATAAGCAGTCGGGCAAAGATTTTGAACGCCCGAACTATAAAAAGCTGGTGCAGGAACTGAAAGCGGGGGATCTTCTGTACATTCTCAGCATTGACCGTCTGGGGCGCAATTACGAGGAAATCCAAAACCAGTGGCGCATCCTTACCAAAGAGATTGGAATTGACATCAGTGTGCTGGACATGCCTATGCTGGATACCCGAAACGGCAAAGATTTGATGGGGACTTTTATCGCAGACCTTGTTCTTCAGATTCTGTCCTTCGTGGCGCAGAGCGAGCGCGAGAACATCAAAAAGCGGCAGGCGGAGGGGATTGCTGCGGCAAAAGTAAGAGGAGTAAAGTTCGGAAGACCAAAGAAGGCGGCACCAGATGATTTTGAAAAGATTGTCAGAGCATGGGAGCAGAAGAAACTGTCTTTCACAGATGCTTTGGAAATGTGTAATATGAGCGAGGCGACTTTTTATCGCAGATTAAGGGAGTACAGACTGTTTCGGAATAAGTAAAAAGCAGGCTAATGATGTAAATTGCGGCTGTCAAAAGGTGTACCTTTTGACAGCCGCAATTTACATCTAATTATACACTATTTTCTATAAAATCACAAGTATTTTGACCAATTTTTTATTGATTTTCATGATTTTCCCAAACTTTTTCTTACGATAGCTTTTTCTGATACCCCTGTGGATACAAATGTCAAAAGGTACACTTTTCGATAAAGCTTTAGGGGGTGAAGTTAAAAATGGTAGGCATTGCAAAAGTATTAGAATCAAGCGGAAGGTAAGCAAAAGAATTGGATTGGGAAAGTATACTTTTTAGCATTGGTACTTCAGAAGAAAAACTGCACTACATGATAAATATACAAACAGAAGAAAGGTAACTGGAAACTATGGTAAGCAGTGTCAAAGAATACAAAGAATTGTACTCCAAATTCGAGAATGTGCTTAGTCAGTCAGAAGAATATAAAAATTCGCTTGAACAACTTGAGGAGCAAAGTCAAAAATTAAAGCACCATCAGCAACAATTTGATTATACAGATGCAAATGTAGTCATTCAGAATATGGAAAATCATATAGATGACGAGGTAAAAAACAAAAAGGCAGTGCTTCAAAAAGAAGTCCGGATGCAGATGGGCAAGCTTGGGAATACAAATGATAAAATTAATAAAAATTTTGCCAAGGCAATAAAATGGCTTACTAAAAAGAAGGCTGATAAATTGGTTTCTCAGAGTGAACCAGATTTTAGTCAGGGATTCCATGTTGAAAGAGCATATAACATAACGAAATTTAATGTGTTCTCTGTCATCAATAAAGTATTTGGTTTTATTTTTAGATTTGACTTTTTCGTATTTTTTCCAAGAATATTAAGAATTTTAGCTGCGTTGATTGTATGGGGAATTATTTTAATTCCTAAAATTGTTGTTAGAGTCTATAACAGGTTTGTATTAAAGTACGAGGATTACATACTTGGGTTAAAGAAAGAGGAATACGATAAGGCTGTAGAACTATTTAATAAAGAGTTGCTGCAAGCAACGATAATTCATATAGCGATTGTTGCTGGACTGATTATTCTTGTTAATTTAGTTATTTATTATATGGCAAAGTATTTTGCAAAAGAATACTTATTAAAGAACCAACTGGTTTACATGGCTATTTCAGACCCTAAAAAATTTGAGGAGGCTCTTTATGATTACAAACTATCAGATTTTATGAACAGCACGGTAAGTGACTGGAAGAAGGAAATAGAACATATTAAGAATCATGGACTTGAAACTGAGCCACAGAAATCAACCGGGACTGAACCGATAAGACCAGCCATTGTGGAAGGATTAAAGAAAAAATATGACGAATTAGCGGCACAAATATCTCAAAAGAAAGAGGAAATTGAGGAGTGTTTGGCAAGGGGGGAAGCAGTATTTAAGAACAAGGAAGAGTTAGTTGCTGAATTGAACTCAAAGGAAAATGGAGTTCTTGGAATGATAGCTGATGGAGAACATAATCATGGAGTTCTTTCTCCATATGTAGCACTGGGCTTTTCGAACAGGGATAATCATGGCGCTAAAGAGCTGGTCTCATTTAAGCATAATTATAAGCCAATGCTTATTTGTTACAATGAAGAAAGTGCAGAAAATGGAGAAAGATTTAGAAAGAATAGTGCTATTTTGATTGAGAAATTCATGAATGGTTTCTTTGGCGAAAGTTCAATGGATATTATAGACATGTGGCTTATTGATTTTGAAGGATTACATTTCCCTGCAAGCAGGACAAGGGGAATGATGCAAGTCTTAAGAACACAGCAAGAATTACAGAATTTGTATTCAAAATTAGAGGGGACAAGAAATACGGTGGATTCTTTGGCGGATGGCAGAATTGCTACTATTAATCCAGATAAATTAAGAAAACGTGAGAATCCGATTAAATATAATATCGTGTTTTTTGTTGGCGTTGATTTCGCATCAATGGACAGAGAGACGGTTCAGCTATTCATCAGTGGAGAGAATTTTGGTTTCTTACCGATCCTATTTATGAGACAGAGTACGACGCAGAATTTATTGGCAGAAGATAACAATACAAGAACATTTTCTAAGGTGATTAAGAAGATTAAAGAATCAAAACAAATTTATGAGTACGAGAGTATTCTTAGCGAATTTGAATTTGAGTTGATGGTGTCAAATCAGAAAAGACAATTAGATGAAAAGATATGTGTAGACAGCATATTGTCATTTAAAGAATTTGAAGCGAAAGTAAATTCAGGTGAAGGCATATCAGTATCTAAGAATTTATATGTTGATACATACGAACTGAGTGAAGGATTGTATGAATTTCTTTTAAAGTATAATTTTGTAAAATTCTTTACCATAAATGGAGAAGTACCTGGTTTTGTAATGGTTGATGTAAGGACTATCAAATAAGGAGGAGAAGAGATGGGATTTAATTTTAGCGAAGACGAAATTTCAAGTATGTACAAAATGTATCAGGATTGTCTCAGTGAAATACAGGAAGAGACAAAGAGCGTTGCAGAAGCATTGACAGCACATGCGCAGGAACTTAAGTATGAACCCGTTGTTAAATTGTCTGTTGAAACTGTGAAATACTATAACGAAGAATTGAAGCAAGCTGAATTAAGAGCAATGGATGAGTGGCAGAGCAGTGATTTGAGTTTTTCTAGAATAATGGAAAGAATGTCTGCAGGAGAACATGCAAAGAATAGAAGCAGGCAGTTAGAAACACAGATAGAGCAGGAAATTCAATCGTGGAAAAGACTTGATGATTCTAGTCTGTCAGGAATCAATACTACGAACTGGCGTTGTGAGGTATCAGATTTTGAAAATATCAAGCAGGAAATCAACCGCTTTGTTGAATCGTTAGAGGTAAAACAAAACCAGTATACAAACAATATTGAAAATCATAAAAGTGAAAATGAGATTTACATTTCGATCGAACCTGTTGTGGCACAGTCTATCTCAATTGTAATCGCCGGATTTAAGTCTGGAATACGTGAGAGTTTTGCTTCGTTGGCACAGGAATTTGAAACCAGGTCTAATGAGATGCGAGGATTAGGGGCAAATGCAGCGCAGACAGCGGCAGCTAAATCACAGAGCTTTGTCAGTAGCGGAGCTTCTGCATTGAAAGCAAGAGTTAAGCAAATCATGGATTAAGTTTTGGAGATTAATATGGCGGAAGAAATGTTAACACTAGATGACTTGGCAAAACTTAAAAGGCAGAGGGAAGAAGAAAAAAGCAGGCTATCTTACCAGGCTTATTTAGATAACTTAAAGATTTTGATTGGTGAAAAAAATCCAAAGATTTATTCAACAGTAAATTCACCTAAATCCAATAATGATAAGCAGTTTGTCTGTATAAAAGAACCAGTTGAGTTTATTGCTTTGTTCAGCAGCTGCAATGGACAGGATGAATGTAAGACTTTGTTTCAGCAATTATTGGATAACAGAGATCTCAGAGTGATTGATCAAGTAATTGACGCAAGTGGTGCCACCAGTGGACTATGGTTTAATACAACAAATAATGGTATTAATCTTAGACCAGGTCTTAAGAATGAAGAATGGTCAGGCCCAACAACCATAACATTAGGAGATGATGCGGTTCATTCCCTTGTTGCTGGACGTACCGGTTCAGGTAAGTCAGTATTTTTGAATAGTGTTATTTTCTCATTGCTTGCCGAATATTCACCATGGGAACTTGATTTATATCTGGCTGATTTCAAAAAGGTTGAGTTTAGTAGATATTTATCAAAATGCAATGTACCACATATCAAGGCCGTTGCTGCAACAAGTGAGATCCGTTATGTTCTTAGCTTATTGAATTACCTGGCAGGCTGTATGGTTGCAAGACAGAACTTCTTTGCACTCATTGGACAGCAGAAGTTAAGTGAAGTAAGAGAAAAATATCAGATCGTTCTTCCCAGAGTCCTTTTCATTGTTGATGAATTCCAACAGTTGTTTTTGGAGGCAACAGGGAAAGAAGAAATACAGATCACAGATTTGCTTACTTCAATTACGAAATTGGGTCGGGCAACGGGTTTTCATTTGATGTTCGCAAGCCAGGAAATGTCTGGAACTATGAGTCAAAGTGCCTTTGCCAACTTTAAGGCCAGATTTGCGTTAGCGTGCGACCCGGAAGTATCCAGCAGAATATTAGGAAACCCTGGTGCATCAAAATTGGATAAGAAAGGCATGGTATTGGCAAACATTGGTGCTGGAAAAGAAGATACCAACCAGTTATTTAAAGTTCCATTTGTTTCAGAAGAATATTTCTATACATATTTACAAGATATAACTGATTGTGGAGAAAAAGTAAAATATGACTCTGTCCATAAATTCTATCAGGAAGACAGTATTAAGAGTATGGATGAGTTGGAGGATGTGCTTGCGGCAATAAAAGATGTGAGAACCGATTATCTTGCAAAAAACAGCAGCTTGTTTGATATTGTGACATTGGGTGAGGCGGTTGTTTTCAATTATAAAAAATATGATTATGAAACAGTATTTTTAGAAAGAGGTGTAAGAAAGAATATAGGAGTCTTTAGTCCGGTTGTTGATGATACAGTATATATATGTAAGCTGTTAGCTGAAAACTTCAAGAATTCTCCCAGAGCAAACGGTTATAAACATCACATAATTGTAAGAAATGATTTATTCATGAAGAAGATGGATCTTGCACAGGAATTGAATGTACCAAATAGCGAGATCCATCATTCAATAGGATTTTTAGATGAGATTGTGGGGACATTTGGGAGACGAAGCAGAGAAGCCTCTTTGATTAATCGTTATCAGCAGTATGCATCGCTTAAAGAATTTGCTTATGATGCTTTTTGTCTAAGAGCAAAGCATTTTGATGATTTATCTGATGAACAAAAGGATATTCTTCCTGATTTATCTGATGAAGAAAAGGAAGTTCTTCAAGAGTTAAGTGAGTATTATACAAATAAGAGTATAGAGGATATACCAGCAGTACAGGGAACAATATTACATAATTATGATATTGACAAATCATATTTTAGAATCATCAACATGCTGTATGAAAAAGAGGCAAATGGGAGATCGCTGGTTGATCTGTTCGATGCCAGTATTTTTTGGATTATTGGCGCAGAGATGGTTGGCAAATTTCCGAGAGAAATGGAAACCGTCCTCACAGATGCAATGAATTATAATATGCTTTTCGTGTTAGTAGCTTCTAATATTGATTTTAACGATTTTTATATGTGCAGCAAAGCATGTGATTATTTGTTTGTGACTGGAAATAATGAGAGCTATTATAATAAGTTGAAACTGCCATTCACAAAAAAATCAGAAAATTCCATTTCCGTTGATTTTGCGATCAGTAGTAGCGCTACACAAAGATCTTTCAAAAAATTTAAATTTGATTTGCAAGAGGTAATAGTCCCGGAGATTGATTTTGATTCAATTCTCAGTTAATGGAAGGGAGAGATATGATGAATCTTAATGATGATTCGTATTTATATATTCGTCAAGTTGCAGATCAAATCGAAGGACTGACCTGTGCGTTAACAAATTTTATAGAAAAAGCCGGATGCGAATTAGAGTCCTATCATTATGAGGCTTTTAACAGGTTTTCAAATGAAATCAGAAGTATGGCGATTTCTGTATCAAAAGAGATAAAAGATGAGTTTGCAGGCATCGAGGAAGCAATTGAGGAGTCGGCAATTAGAATAAGAGCATCAGAAAGTTCTATAAGTCGATTGAAGATACAACTAGCGGATACAGAAGATGTTTTTTCCAGATTGGTCACTCACAGTGAGAATATACAGGAGTTTCATTCTGATACATCTAACCCATATATACCTAACGCTACAGAGGAAGTTTACAGAGTTTTTTCTGGATATGACAGGTTTTTAGACCAGTATCAGGTAAGCAGACCAGATGAAAATAATCCGATAAGTACCCTTATGTACTCTTTCTTTTGTACTGTAAGTTCATTGTTCGAAAGATTGTTTCGCCAGTATGACTCATTATTGCAGGGGTTTGGAGCTGATGTCGAGGAAAAGAGAAGAAATCTGGCGGCGTTAATGGTTATAAAAAAACGCGAAGGCAGAGAAGATATCACAAAAGCAGCGGTAGGTGTTGCAAAGACAGCGGCATTTGCAGCTTTGGGTATAAAAAAGAAAAATGCATTTGATGTTGTTGAATCAGGAATTGGTTTCATTGCTAAAATAAGCGAGACGTTGGAGGGCTTGGATAAATTAAAGTATGCGAAACCAAAGAAATCTGTTGCGAGAAATATAATCAAGGGCATTGCAGCTTATAATAATACGGTGGAGTTGACGGGCGGTATCATCAGTGCAATAAAGGAAGCTGCAGGAGCATCTGGCACGGAACTCGGAGTTTCAACATTGACGAAATTCGTATTAGCGGCGCCAATTGCTGTGGGCGGAGCTGAAAAACTTGAAGAATGGAGTGATTCGGGTAAACTAGATGTTATTGTTTCGGCTCTGGGTATGGTTGAGAGTGGAGCTGGTTTTGCCAGTGCAGCACGTAACGCTTTAGCGCCTGGAACTGGCATGCTGGCTGTTATTAGGGCCATTCCTGATTTGGGCTCTAGTGGATTGGGTTTGGTGGAAAAGGCAGCAAAGTATGTTAACAAAAAATACGAAAAAGAACACGCTAAGGCAGATAAGAAAATCATGATCCTTCAAGAACTTGGTGCGCATTTTAAAGCGTATAATAAAGAAGTGGAAGAATATAAAAGAGCCAAGGAAAGGAAATTAATAGCTGTTAGGAAACCAAAAGCTCCACCATTTATTACTGCACAGGGGATTTTTGACAAACTGAAAAAAGGCATAGATTGTATTGAGGAAGGAAGTGAAGTAGTTGAATACATTAAAGGCATTTTATGATTATGCAACATCTCAGGGGATAGATAAGAATGCTATTTATGAAAAAAAAGGTGATGGATTTGTGGTTATTTCGTTCCCGGAAAGAGGGGAAAAGGACTGCATATATAATATCGCAATTGTATTCTATGAAAATGATGATGATGTTGAGATTTATGTCAGAAAACCGATTAAGGATTTCGATGAATTAACGTTGCTGCGAAAGTTGAATGCTCTTAATTGTGAGTATACAGATGTGACATTTTTAATAGATGACAATATGTTGACGGTTAAGTCGTTTCTGTCATCACAAGGAAAATTGGAGAATGTGTTGATAAAAATGGCGGCAGATGTACAGCTGGCACAAGCTGAATTTGCTAAAATTTAGCACCAAATAACCAAAGAGGGAAAATAAAATGTTTAGGGATTTATTTTGTGGATTTATGAATTGGGTACGGTTCATTATAACAATCATCGTGGCTTTTTTCATTGTGGTAGGTGTATGTGGAGTACTGGGAATAGGGATGAGCAGCATCCCGGAAAGATTGATTATGCTTGTCTTTACTTTGATAGGCGTTATGGTTATGTACTTGATTATTTATTATTGGTACGGAAAGGATTATAAGTGTCCTTCGTGTAATAAGAGATTTTGCTTGGAAGAGACAGGCGAAGAGGTGATAAAGAGAGAAAATGTTTCTGTACTTGTTAAAACTAATACAAGAAATAGAAATGGTGATATAATTGGTTCACAGGAACAGTATGTTCCGGGCGAACGTATTACATACCGTATCAATAAAATTTGTAAGAAATGCGGAAAAGGCTGTTACAGCACTTATAGGAAAGATATACCAAAGGTATAAAGAGATGAAGTATGATATTAGAAGAATAAAGTAATCTTGTGGAAAAAGCATTTAATATTAAAAATTTGTGTAAACGCAAAGTCTGATATAAGATCCCATCTTTGACAGTAGTTAAAAGAAAAAATCGCTGTATTCCTTGATTTTACAGTGATAAGGAAGTATTTACAACAACTTATCATCAACGCAGACAAACAGAGTGTGCATAAGCAAGTATGGAATAAAGCATTTCATACTTGCTTATTTTATTCTCTCTGTAAAATATAAAGAGCCACTTGAAAAACAAGCGGCTCTGGTGTATAATCTAATCAGAAAGGTTTATCGGACACGAAGTTCCGATGTGCCCTCAGTAAAATTTTAGCTAATTAAAGAAATAAGCGTCCAACTTTCTCAGGGTCGGGATGCTTATTTCTTTTTATGATTGTCTATGTAAGACAGAGCCGCAAAAATAACAAGCAATAATGTCAAAACTTCCATCACGCTCACGGGCATCACCCTCTTTCGTAAGACTAGAGGGCATCTATCAGAAAATCGCATCCTGCCTTCTGTTCAGTTATACAAGCTGATTATAACATGAATACACATATTTCTCAATTAAAAAATCGATTGCCCGAAATACCGTTTTATTTCCTTTTTTTGCCCAGAAAAAGCTGATATTATATAACTGTAAGATTGGAAAACAGCAAGAAAACACTGGAAACAGTACTTTTTTCCTGTCATAAAACGGGAGAAGGTGAAGGATTGAGCAGCATAGCAAACGAGACGGTTTCCCGCATTTTGGAGCGTGTCGAGTACCTGGGACATATGGTTAATTTCAAGACCAGAAAGCCAGACGCCGCCTCTTGCTCAAAATGTTTTCTTACGTCACCGCCTCATTCTGCGACTGGCTTTTTTACCGCAGGATCAGCGGGACGCTTTTTAAGGTCAGGGTATATACGGGTTCGGGATATGCTGACACGCCAGATAAAAAATATCCCGTCTAATCTTCAGCCTGTAGAACAGATCAGAAAATAGTGATATAATAAGTACAAGGGAGAAGAATGAGCCTGCGCATTCGTCGGTTGGCGAATGCCGGTCATGAGTCGCAGATTTATAATACAAGGAGAGATGAGTATGCCGGTTTACGAATCGAAGGATTATGAAAACGTGATCAAACGGATCCGGGAGAAGGTAAGTGCACTTCATATTAAAATGGGAGAATGTCTTTCGGAAGAAGCCATTGCGGCGTTTGAAGACTGCCACAAAATCAAACTGCCCCGGACATATCGCATGTTCTTGAAAGATATCGGCAATGGATGCGAACATATGTTTGAAGGGCGCCGCCTGAATGATCTGGAAAGCAGTCCGTGCCAGGACCTTGCCGCCCCCTTTCTGCTTGATCAATTCTGGATTTGGGAAGACGATGAAAGGGACTCGGATATCATCGAGGCTGAGATGAAACATAAAGTTTACCGGGGAAATATGGAACTGATCAACCTGGGGTGCAGCATGAGTTATCGTTTGATTGTAACCGGGAAATGCCGGGGGGAAGTCTGGAACTTTACGGATGTGGGCGTCCAGCCCTGCTGTGAGCGGCAGGACTTTTTGGGGTGGTTTGAATTATGGCTGGATAATCAGAAGCAGACAGACTATTTCAAGGACTATGTATATGAGGAAACGGATTAGGAAATTTTTGCAATAGAAAGTGTAAATATGAAAAGGAAAATCCAACTGATTTTACGATATTTCCATGGCTCCAAGCGCTATTTTCTGTGTGCGGCGGCGGCTTCCTTTGTGACCACGGGGCTGAATGCAGTGACGCCGCAGATCTTTCGATTCGGTATCGACAAAGTGCTGGGCGGGGGCGGCTATCCATATCTGAGGGAGCATCTGTGGGTCTTATCGCTGGCCATCATTGGGGTGGCCGTTCTTTCCGGGCTGTTCATGTTTCTGACCCGTGCCTGCACGGCCCGTGCGGGAGAAGATTTTGCAAGAAACATGCGGAATGCCCTTTTTTCCCATGTGCAGCGGCTTCCCATGAGCTGGCATGATCAGAACCAGACCGGTGATATTATCCAACGTTGTACATCGGATGTGGAGGTGATCCGCAATTTTGTCGTGACGCAGCTTCTGGAGGTGTTTCGGACGGCATTTCTGGTAGGGATTTCCTTTGCGGTGATGGCATCCATGAACCGTAAACTGGCTCTGGTGGTGCTGTTATTTGTGCCGGTGGTAATCCTGTATTCGGCGGTCTTTTACCGGCTGATTGCCAGGCGGTTCACAGATGCAGACGAGGCAGAAGGGGAACTTTCCACAGTGGTGCAGGAAAATGCCACCGGCGTGCGGGTGGTGCGCGCCTTTGGCCGGGAACAGTACGAGATGGACCGGTTCCGGGAGAAAAATGAAGCATTTGCAAAGCTGTGGATCCGGCTGGGAACCCTGTCCGGTCTGTACTGGGGCGTGGGAGATCTGATCACGGGGCTGCAGGTGACGGCAGTGGTGGTACTGGGTGCCATGGAAGCAGTCCACGGCCATATGTCCGTGGGAGAATTCGTGGCATTTGCCTCCTACAATGCAGTGCTGGTATGGCCGGTCCGGGGACTGGGGCGCATTCTGTCCGACATGAGCAAGGCGGGGGTGTCTTTTGAACGTGTGGGGTATATCATCCACGGTGAGGAAGAAGCATACAGCGGCCTCATGTCCGGCGGGGAAAAAGCGGATGACACCATACCGTCAGACATATCCGGCCAGACGGGCACAGAGAGTGCCATACCGGCAGAAGCCGCAGACAGACCGGCTCCGGTGCTGCCGGGGCCCATGGACATTGTCTTTTCCCATGTATCCTTTGCCTATGAGCAGGGAAAACAGGTGCTGGATGATGTGTCTTTTACGATTCCTCAGGGAACGACGTTTGGGATCCTGGGCGGGACCGGCAGCGGGAAATCCACGGTTGTTCAGCTTTTAACCAGGCTGTATGAACTGGAAGAAGGAACCATCACGCTGGGAGGTGTCGACATCCGTAAATTTCCTCTGGCCTGGCTGCGCCGTCATGTGGGCATGGTGTTGCAGGAACCTTTCCTCTACTCCCGGACGATCCGGGAAAATATCGCGGCGTCTGCGCCCGGGTCCCGGACGGAGGAAATCCGGAGTGCGGCCCGGACTGCCTGTGTGGACCGGTCCATTATGAATTTTGCAGACGGCTACGAGACACTGGTTGGAGAGCGGGGCGTGACCCTCTCCGGCGGGCAGAGACAGCGGGTGGCCATTGCCCGGATGCTGCTTCAAAAAGCACCGGTCATGGTCTTTGACGATTCCCTGTCCGCGGTGGACACACAGACCGACCATGAAATCCGAAAGGCACTGAAGGAACAGCAAAAGGATGCCACGGTGATCCTGATCTCTCACCGGATTACGACCCTGATGGGAGCAGACCAGATTCTGGTGCTGAATCAGGGCAGGGCACAGGAGATGGGAACTCATGAAGAGCTGATTCAAAGAGACGGGATTTACCGGCAGATTTATGAAATCCAGATGGACCGGGAAGAGAGGTGAGACCATATGGCAGCATACGAAGAGCAGGAGTATCACAAACCGTTCAGCTTTCAGATCTGGGCGAAGATGGTTCCATTTTTTAAACCCTATAAAAAATATTTTCTCATTACCATGGGGCTCAATATCTTTCTGGCAGCAGTGGATATTCTGGTGCCGCTGTTTCAGAGCTATGCCATTGACCGCTTTATTACGCAGCATACACTGGACGGTATCCGGCCGTTTACGGTCGTCTATGTGCTGATGATCGTTACCCAGACCGTCAGTGTGTATTTTTCCGTCCATGCGGCCACAACCATCGAGATGAATGTGGGGCGGGATCTGAAATGGGCACAGTTTGAACATCTGCAGACCCTGTCCTTCTCCTACTATAACACGACGCCTGTGGGCTATATCCACGCCCGGGTCATGAGCGATACGCTGAAAATTGCGTCCATGGTCGCCTGGGGGCTGGTGGATATGTTCTGGGCCTTTCTCTATGTGGTCACGGTGTTTGGAGTCATGTTGTTCTTAAATGCAAAACTGGCCCTGATTATCATGCTGGTGGTTCCGGGGATCGGATTTTTGACCGTGTATTTTCAGAATAAGATTCTCCACTGGAACCGGAAGATCCGCCGGATCAATTCCCAGATTACCAGTGCCTACAATGAAGGAATCACCGGAGTCAGGACCTCCAAAAGCATGGTGATCGAAGAAGACAATGACCGGGAATTCTTTAAAAAGACCACAGAGATGCATCAGGCTTCCAGCCGCGCGGCAAAGCTGAATGCAGTGTACATTCCGCTGATCCTCTTTTTCGGCTCCGTAGTTTCCGCCATTGTGCTGACAAAAGGGGGCGGCATGGTGCAGAAAGATCTCATGCAGCTTGGTACGCTGTCCGTATTTATATCTTATGCGGTTGTGATCTTTGAACCGATCCAGCAGCTGGCCAGGCTTTTGTCGGAACTGATTTCCTGTCAGGCCAACATCGAGCGGGTCATGGACCTTCTGGAGCAGCAGCCCAATGTAGTGGACCGGGAAGCGGTTACAGTCCGGTACGGAGATGCATTTACGGCGAAAAAAGAGAACTGGGAGCGGATCCGGGGAGACGTGGTGTTTGAGGATGTGTCTTTCCGGTATCCGGACGGAAAAGAGTATGTGCTGGAGCATTTTCACCTCCATGTGCCTGCCGGCATGAATGTGGCCATTGTGGGAGAGACAGGCGCCGGCAAATCTACGCTGGTGAACCTGCTCGGGCGTTTCTTTGAACCGACAGAAGGCCGGATCCTCATTGACGGTGTGGATTACCGGGAGCGGTCCCAGCTGTGGCTGCACAGCCAGATGGGTTATGTGCTCCAAAATCCGCATCTGTTTTCCGGAACTGTGCGGGAAAATATCCGTTATGGGCGGCTTTCGTCTACGGACGAGGAAGTGGAGGAAGCGGCCAGACAGGTATCTGCGGACACGGTGGCGGCGAAACTTCCAAAGGGATACGAAAGCAACGTGGGAGAGAGCGGCGGAAGGCTTTCCGTGGGGGAAAAACAGCTCATCTCCTTCGCCCGGGCGATTCTGGCAGACCCGGCGATCTTTGTCCTGGATGAAGCCACTTCCTCCATCGACACAAAGACCGAGCGTCTGATTCAGGATGCCGTGGAACATCTGCTGAAAGGCCATACTTCCTTTGTGATCGCTCACCGGCTGTCCACGATCCGAAATGCAGATCTGATTCTGGTGGTGAAAGACGGGAAGATTCTGGAGCGGGGAACCCATCGGGAACTTCTGGATCAGGGCGGGTATTACCACGAGCTGTATATGAGGCAGTATGAAGAAGAGGCGGCCATGGAGGTGTTTGCAAAAGAAAAGGGCTGAATTATTTTTGGCAGAGAGATGCAAGGCGGCGGTGATCCGAAGAGAGGAGCGGTTATGGAGCAGGATCTGTGCAAAAACTGTATCCGGGCCCGCGGCATGCGAAAAGCGGTTTGTCCAGAATGTCATGGAGAAAACGTACAGGCATGGCTGGAAGGGCCGTGTATGTTCCTGTGCTGCCCGGACTGCGAGCTCGAAGTGATCGGAGGCAGCTTTTATGCCCCCTGCGAGCAGGACGACCGCAAATATGAACTTCGGATCCGCTCCCAGAGTCTGACCAGAGAACAGATACTTGCGGTGGGCCGGTATCTGAAACTGCCGGTGCTTGAAGTAAAAAAGCGTCTGGACGAGGGCCGGCTTCCTGCGAAAGAACTGTATCTGGGACCGGCCGTAAGCACAAAGGAGCTGCTGGAGGAAAAAGGGATTTCCTGTGAACTGTACCCGGTGCCGCCTTATGGGAGATACCGGGTGTGCCGCCGGAAGATGGAGATACACAGAGAGTAATATAAAGGCATCCCGCAGCTCTTTGATACAGGAGTCCGGAACGCGGGGCAAAGCAGAGGGCCGGTATTTATGGATGAGAAAGCGAACAGCAAAGATCAATAAAACACTGCATCAGCGGACTGATCCATTTGTTTTTATGGTGGGCCAATACGGCGCTCAGACTGGGATCCGGCAGATCGGTGGGAATCTCCACAAGTTCGCCAGCTTCCAGTTCTTTTTTTACCGAAAATTCCGGCAGAAAGGAGATGCCCACTTCATTTATGACCAGATTTTTGATCGTGGGGATGCTCCACAGTTCGATGGTATGATCCAGCACAATGCTTTTTCTGCGCAGATAGTCTTCAAACAGCAGTCGGAAAATACACTGGGCTTCATTGATGATAAACGGAACCGGAATGGTCTGACCTGGAGTGATAAAATCAGGGCAGGCCTTTTTTATTGCAGGAGCCGCCACAAGCACAAGGGGGCATTTCCCGAACGGATAGGTCACAAGATTTCCGTTAAATCCGCCGGTATCTTCGTACAGAAGGCCCAGATCCAGCGTGCCGTTGCAGAGCTCATTTCGGATATCAAAGCAGTTCATGGAACGCAAAAAGAGCCGGGCGTTGGGCGCCTGGTGCTGAAATTCTTTCAGGATACCGGGCAGCCGGAAGCACAGCAGCGTTTCGCCTGCGCCGATCTGCAAGTCTCCCCGGCATCTGGACAGATCATTTTCAAAAGAACGCAGCTTTTCCAGGGCCTGTGTCACCTCGTCCACATAGGGGATCAGATGTTCGCCTGCCTTGGTCAGGACCATTCTGCGTCCGGTTTTCTCAAAAAGTCTCACGGACAGCTCCTGTTCCAGCTGCCGGATCTGAAACGTAATGGTGGACTGGGTATAGTTTAATTTTTCCGCTGCGCCGGTAAAACTTCCGGTTTCCACGATGGTGCGAAAGGTATTCAGGTACTTCAGTTCCATATGCCGACCCCTCTGATACTTCAATAAAATTAAAGTGTCACTCTTAATATTTTAATTTGATTTCATGGTTGTATGCTGTTATTATATACAGGCAGGAAGAAAGATGCAAGAAGAAATGATGATGAAGAGGGAGGATTCATATGTTTCCATGGATCAATTTTTTGTCCTATGCGGTCGTGACGGCGGTAACGCCCGGCCCCAATAATATCATGTCCATGTCCAATGCAGGAAGGCTGGGCTTTCGGAAATCATTTCCGTTCAATCTGGGTATCTGGGCAGGCTTTTCGGCGGTCATGGTGATCTGTACCTGTTTCTGCAATATGCTGTCGGAAATCATCCCCAGGATCAAACTGCCCATGCTGGTAATCGGCGCTCTTTATATGCTGTGGCTTGCCTTCCGGACACTGAAGAGTTCTTCCGTCATCGAGGAAACGCATTCCGAAAGCAGCTTTCTCTCCGGTGCATTTTTGCAGTTTGTAAATCCGAAGATCTATATTTACTGCATTGTGTCCATGGAGGCCTATATCCTGCCGTACTGTCAGGGAGAGTGGCCATTGCTTCTCTTTTTTGCGCTTCTCCTTGCGCTGATCGGCTTTGTATTTACCCTGTGCTGGTCGCTGTTCGGCTCGGTATTCCGGCTGCTTTTTTCCAGATATGCAAAGATTACAAATCTTGTCATGGCCGGACTGCTCGTATTCTGCGCGGTCTCTTTGTTCCGGTAGACACCGGCCGGTCCATGCAAGATTTTCTCATAAGAAAGAAACAACAGAACAGAACTTCTGAAGATCTGGGACAGAAGAGAAGAAGGGGCACGCCGGAGCAGGTGTGCTTCTTTTTATCGGCAAAAATCATGGAAGGAAACCAATTTCCTTCTTGACATTTTCTGTGTCCTGTGCTACATTGTGAACATAATGAACGCGCGTACATATCAAATAAAAATGTAACATGAATAGTGGATAAAGGAGGACACCATGAGCTACAATTACTCAAAGATCGCAGAAGATGTGATCAAATGCATCGGCGGGCAGGAAAATATCAAGTCCGTGGCCCACTGTGCAACACGTTTAAGAATCATCGTTGTGGATCGTGAGATCATCGACGAAGAAGGAATCGGCAATATCGAAGGCGCAAAGGGAACCTTTTTCACGGCAGGACAGTTTCAGATCATCTTCGGGACCGGACATGTAAACCGGGTCTATGATGAAGTGTTAAAGCACGGAATCAGCGAGACAACTGCCAGCGAAGCCAAAGAAGCAAAGATGGACGGAAAAAATCAGCTTCAGAAGGCCATTCGTACCTTCGGTGATGTGTTTGTTCCGGTTATCCCGGCCCTGGTGGCGACCGGTCTGTTTCTGGGTTTAAAAGGTGCACTTTTAAATAACAATTTCCTGTCTCTGCTGGGGATGAGTGTGGCGGATGTGCCTCAGACCTTCAGCGTACTGGTGGAAGTCCTGTCCGGGACGACCTTTGCTTTTCTTCCGGCCATTGTCTGCTGGTCCACCTTCCGGGTGTTCGGCGGCTCTCCGGTGCTGGGACTCATTCTCGGTCTGATGCTGGTCAACGGTGCTCTGCCCAATGCCTATTCTGTGGCAGATCCATCCAGCGGCGTGACCCCTCTGTATCTGTTTGGCTTTATTCCCATCGTCGGTTATCAGGGTAGTATCCTTCCGGCCTTTGTGGCAGGTGTGATCGGCAGCAAGCTGGAGAAAAAACTCCGCAAAACCGTGCCGGCCACCTTTGACTTTATGATCACGCCGTTTCTCGTACTGCTGGTCATGCTGGTGCTGTCCCTGGTCGTAATCGGACCGCTTCTGCACGCCTTTGAAATCATTCTGCTGTCCGTGGTGGAAGCAGGACTGAATCTGCCGTTTGGACTGGGCGGAGCATTTGTGGGATTTTTCTGGTCCATCATCACCCTCACCGGTGTCCATCACATCTTCAATATGCTGGAGATCAGCCTGCTGGCCAGCACCGGGTTCAATCCTTTTAATGCCATCCTGTGCATGTGCGGATTCTCTTCCTCCGCGGTCTGTCTGGCCATCTCTTTAAAGGCGAAGAAAAAGGAGATCCGGGCCATCGGTCCAAGTGCCACGGCGTCCGCACTTCTGGGAATCGGAGAACCGGCGCTGTTCGGTGTGATTCTGCGCTATGGCTTAAAGCCGTTTATCTTAAGCTGCTGCGTCAACGGTGCGGCAGGCATGATCGCCATGCTTCTGGGCATGCAGGGAAGCGGCAACGGAATCACCACGATTCCGGGAATCCTTCTGTACATTTATTCCACAAACCAGCTGGTGATGTATGCACTTCTGGCAGCAGCAACCTTCGCATCCGCTTTTGCACTTACCTGGATGTTTGCAGTGCCGAAGGAAGTAATGGAAGAATGATAACAGGACAGAAACGGAGAGATCGCGTATGATCGGGATACTGGAAAAAGAAGCGGGAGAAAAACTGCTGTTTCTGAATACCTGCAGCACCTCTTTCGTGCTGCAGATTACAGAGAGCGGCTATGTGTTTGTGCCCTACTGGGGCGGAAGAATCGAATGTACAGATATCCGGTATGTGATTTCAGATATCACCAGAGGCAGTTATCTGGCGGATGCCAACGGACAGAAAGATTTTAAACTGGAACAGATGCCCCAGATCTATCCGTCCCATGGATATTCCGATCTGCGGGAGCCAGCCTTCGCCTTTGCCTACGAGGACGGGTCCAGAATCACAGATCTGCGTTACCGGTCCCATCAGATCCACAGGAACAAAAAGGAGCTGCCAGGGCTGCCGTCCGTGCGCCCGGCATACGACTGTGAAGTGCTGGAGCTTGTGCTGTACGATGAATTAAAGCAGATGGAAGTGACGCTGACTTTCGGGGTCTATGAATCTCATGATGCCATCACCCAGTCAGTATCTGTGAAAAATGAAAGCAGGGAAACGGTCTGCATGGAAAAGCTGTGTTCGGCCAGCGTGGATCTGTTAAACAGTGATTTTGATCTTCTGCATCTGGCAGGGGCCTGGGCCAGAGAATTTCAGATCAAAAGACGCAGTCTGGCGCAGGGCATGCAGTCTCTGGGCAGCACCCGGGGCGCCGGAGGGCACGGCCAGAATCCGTTTGCGGCGCTGATTTCTCCGGAGACGGACGAAGACCACGGGCTTGTCTATGCCATGCATTTTGTGTACAGCGGCAATTTCCAGATCAGCGCGGAAGTGGATATGCATCAGAATACCCGTTTCCAGATGGGAATCCATCCCTTTGATTTTGCATGGACGCTGCTGCCGGGCGAAAGCTTTCAGGCACCGGAGGCGGTTATGGTCTATTCCGGACAGGGGCTGGGACGGATGTCCCGGATCTTCCATAAGCTGTACAGAGACTGTCTGATCCCCAGGCGGTATGCCCGCCGGGAGCGGCCGGTGCTTTTAAACAGCTGGGAAGCGAACTATTTTGATTTTCACAAAGAAAGCCTTGTGTCGCTGGCAGAAGAAGCGGCTCTGGTGGGTGCAGAGCTTTTCGTGCTGGACGACGGATGGTTTGGAAAACGCAACGACACCACGTCTTCCGTGGGAGACTGGGTGCCCAATCAGGAAAAGCTTGGGGGCTCTCTTCCGGAACTGATCCAGGAGATTGAAAAAAAGGGGATTGCCTTTGGACTCTGGTTTGAGCCGGAGATGGTATCTCCGGACAGCAGCCTGTACCGGGCGCATCCGGAGTGGGTGATGCAGGTGCAGGGCCGGAGGCTGGAAATGTCCAGAGACGAGTATGTTCTGGATCTGAGCAATCCGGCGGTGTGCGATTATATCATCGAAAGCATCAGCAGTATACTGAAAAGCTGCCATATTGTGTATGTGAAATGGGATATGAACCGCAATTTCACCAATATGGGTTCGGTATATCTGCCCGCAGACCGCCAGAAGGAGCAGGCACACCGGTATATGCTTGGGCTGTACCGGGTGATGGAGACGCTGACGGGCATGTTTCCGGAGGTTCTCTTTGAAAGCTGTGCGGGCGGCGGCGGACGCTGTGATCCGGGGATGCTGTACTATATGCCGCAGGTGTGGATCAGCGACGATACCGACGCCATGGAGCGGCTCCGGATGCAGTACGGAAGCTCACTGATCTATCCGTCTCTGGTGATGGGATGCCATGTGTCGGAGATTCCCAACCACCAGACCGGACGGCAGGAAAGTCTCAGGACCCGGACTGCCGTGGCCTCCTGGGGCAATCTGGGACTGGAACTGAATCTGAACCGGATTGATGAGAAAGAGAAGCGAAAGATTGCGAAGGAAGTGGCGTTTTACAAGAAGGTAAGACCCATCGTGCAGTTTGGAACGCTGTATCGTCTGAAGGGCCTTACGTCCGGAAACGAATATGCCTGGATGCACGTCAGTGAAGATGAGAGTCAGGTGCTGTGCACGTATGTCCGGATGCTTGCCAGTCCCAATACGGTATCAAAAAGGCTGAAGCTGACCGGACTGTGTCCGGATGCCAGATATGAGGCGGAAGAGGACGGGCGGGTCTGGACCGGACGCGAGCTTATGAATGTGGGGCTTTCACCGGGAAAGATCCGGACCGATGCGTATTCCAGACAGTGGCTGTTTCGCCGGGTGGAGGAAAGTAGATGATTGACTATTGAGGATGAATCTTCTAAAATAGATGCAGAAATGCTCCGGGCAGTGTCCGAAGGGAAGGTGCGGCGGCACCCCTGACCGGACGGACACGGACGGAAATGTTTTAGAAGGATGTGAATCAATATGGCAGCAAGTATGCAGGACGTTGCAGAAAAGGCAGGCGTCTCCCGGGCGACGGTGTCCCGGGTGCTCTCCAATCATCCGTCTGTGACGGCGGCAACCAGAAAGAATGTGCTGAACTGGGTGGAGAAGCTGGGCTATGAGCCGAATCTGATCGCGCAGAGTCTGGCCGGGAACAGTACCAGTCTGATCGGAGTCATGGTCCCGGAGATCGCCTATCCCTTTTTCAGCGAAATTATAGAAGCAATTGAAAATCAGGCATTTTATGAAGGCTATAATGTCATCATCTGCAATACCAGACGCAGTCTGGAAAAAGAGCGGAATATCCTGACGGAATTAAAACAGCGGAAGGCGGATGGAATCATCGCGGTACCCGTATCTGCAGAGCAGAGCGCAGGCTCCTACAAAAGAGCCGGTCTTCCGGTTACCATGATTACAAAACGGGTGGAAGGATTCCATTCGGTCTTCATCAATCACTATGACGGCGGTGTACAGATGGCGAAACATTTTCTCAACATGGGATTTCAGAAGATGGGGTATGTGGGGCCCATCTCCAGATCCACGTCCGCCAGAAAATACGCAGGATTCCGGGAGTATCTTCTGGCGAATCGGGCGGAAATCACAGACGTCATTGAATGCGATCCGCCGGAAAACATGAACGCCACCCAGGTATATGAGAACGTGAAAAAATATGCCAGGGACAACAGGATCCGAAGCGAAGTCTTTTTTACAAATGACGATATCACGGCCTGTGAGACCATGGCGGCGCTGATGGATCTTGGGTATTCCATTCCGCAGGATATCGCGGTGGCGGGGTTCGACAATTCGCTGCTGGCAAAAGAGGCGACACCGAAGCTGACGTCTTTGGCGCAGCCGCTGGAAGAGATCGGAAAGAAGGCGGTGGAGGTTCTTTTGGGACAGATCCGGCAGAAGACGGAACCACAGCTGTATGAACTGGAGACCCGGGTCGTGGCAAGGGCGTCTACCGTGAACTGGAGGTCCGCGCTGTAGGACCAATCAGCAGGCAGAGGATGACAGATGGCAGGAGCAGAAATATGAATGTATTGGCAAAGGTTCTGAAAAGACAGACAGAACTTGTGGAACAGTCGGCAGATGGGAAAGACCGGTTCCGGCAGCGGTTTCATCTGATGCCGGTGACCGGCTGGCTCAATGATCCCAACGGGCTTTGCATGTTCCGGGGTGTCTGTCATGCATTTTTTCAATATTCCCCCTTTGACGCCGAAGGCGGCCTCAAATTCTGGGGGCACTGCACCAGTGAAAACATGGTGGACTGGAAGCAGGAGGGCGTGGCTCTGTATCCGGATTCGCCTTATGACTGTCACGGCGTGTACTCCGGAAATGCGTTTCTTGAGGACGGCAGGATGTATCTCTACTATACCGGAAATATAAAACTGGACGGCGATTATGACTATATCCATGCGGGCAGAGAGGGCAATACGGTCCTGACGGTCAGCGAGGACGGGAAGACTTTTAAAGCCAAGAAGCTTCTGATGGGAAACGGTGATTATCCGGAGTCTGTGACCTGTCATGTGCGGGATCCCAAAGTATGGAAAGAAGGGGACCGCTATTACATGATCCAGGGGGCCAGAACAATAGAAGATCAGGGTGTGGCGCTTTTGTTCGTCTCTCTGGATAAGGAGCACTGGACGTTTCTTCGTCAGGTGACCACCCGGGAAAAATTCGGTTATATGTGGGAGTGTCCAGAATATATGGAAGTCGGCGGGCAAAAAGTGCTGTCCGCTTCCGTGCAGGGACTGACAGGCGAAGCGTGGAAAGACCGGAATGTCTATCAGTCCGGCTATTTCTTCGTGGAAGGGTCTCTTCTGGGGGAATATGCGCTGTCAAAATACCGTCTGTGGGACTATGGCTTTGATTTTTATGCGCCTCAGAGCTTTTGGACGGAGGATGGCCGGCTGATTCAAATGGGCTGGATGGGAATGCCGGACTGCCCGGAGCATACGAATAAAACGCTGGAAGACGGCTGGCAGCACTGCTTTACCTTTCCGCGGGAGATTAAAAGGAAAGATGGCGTGCTTGTGCAAAATCCGGTGCGGGAACTGGAAGAAAAGAAAGAGCTGGCCTGCACGACCAGAGACAGGCTGTGCAGGGAACAGGTACAGACCTTTGAAGTGGATGCAGAGCACATCACAGAGGAAGGATTTCGGGCAGTGCTGGCAAAAGAGCTGGTGCTGGAATACCGGGAAGGCTTTTTCAGGATGTATTTTCTGCACACGGAAAAGGAGGGAGTCTCCGGAGGGAGAAAGATGCGGTGCGCGGAGCTTTCAAAGCTTCTGGACGTAAAGATTCTGGCGGATGTATCGTCTGTGGAGGTATTTATAAACGGCGGAGAGATCGTCTTTTCCACCAGATACTATCCGGATCTCTATCAGGTGGAAGTGGAGGCTTTGGGAGCAGAGCTTCGTTTTTGGAATATAAACTTGTGAGGATAAAGATTATTAACAGGAGATTGAGAAAATGGGATTTTTTAAAAAGAAAGAAAAAGAGGAACCCGTAAAAGAGTTAAAAGCGATGGTATCAGGCCGCGTGATTCCGGTTACGGAAGTGGCAGATCCGGTTTTTTCGTCAAAGGCGCTGGGAGACGGGATTGCAATCCGTCCTGACGGCCAGGTGATCACGGCACCATGCAGCGGAGAGATTTCCATGGTGGCGGAGACCGGCCATGCAGTGGGGATCACGGTGAACAACGGGGCAGAGCTGCTGTTGCATATCGGACTGGATACGGTATCACTGAACGGAGAAGGATTCAAGGTGATGGTAAAACAGGGGAAGAAAGTAAAGCAGGGGGATGTACTGCTGGAGTTTGACAAAGCACTGGTGGAACAGAAAGGATTCGCCACAGACTGTATTATGATCGTGACCAATTCCGATGATCTTCCGGGTCTGAACCTGATCAGTGAAATAGATGCAGTACAGAACGAGACGGTAGTATGTACTTTTCAGGCAGACTGTAAGTATTGGTGAAAGATACGATTTGCACTGAAACGGCCCAAAGCCTGCTGTAATTGAAAAAGGATATCACTTGATCACCCTGACGGGATGGTTTTGTGGTGTCCTTTTTTGTATGCTGGGTCTGCTCTGCTTTGGCCATAACCGTCCATGCGCTTTCCTGTCTATTGATTTTGCAATAAAATTGCGGTATATTTAAATAATCATAAAGTGACGGATTCAGGTATTTTCACCAATTACAGGATTATGAGGGCATGAAAAAGAAAGGGTACAGGTGGCGGGATGGCAAGAATTACAGGCATCGGACATCAGGATTTTGCATATGTGATTACAAATGATCTGTTCTATGTGGATAAGACCGCATTTATCAAAGAATGGTGGGAAAATCACGATGCGGTTACGCTGATCACCCGTCCCCGGCGTTTTGGAAAGACACTGAACATGAGCATGCTGGAATATTTCTTTTCCATCGCCCACAGGGACAGAAGCGATCTCTTTTTGGGCCTTTCCATTTGGGAAGAAGAAAGATACCGGAAACTCCAGGGAACATATCCGGTTATCAGCCTGTCTTTTGCGGAGGTCAAAAGAAGGGACTACCGATCATCTGTTCAGCGGATCTGTCAGATACTGACGGATCTGTATCGGGAACATGCATTTTTGCTGCAGGGAAATCTGCTTTCAGAAGAAGAGAAAGAGGAGTACCGCCAGATCTCCATGGACATGCCGGAGGTCGTGGCTGGCCGGTCGCTTCATAAGCTGTCTGAGTTTCTGTATCGCTATTATGGAAAAAAGGTTCTCATCCTGCTGGATGAATACGATACGCCGTTGCAGGAAGCCTATGGGAATGGGTACTGGGAGGAACTTACCGCGTTTATCCAGGATATGTTCCATGCAACCTTTAAGACGAATCCTTATCTGGAACGGGCGGTTATGACAGGGATCACAAGGGTAAGCAAAGAATCGATTTTTTCAGATCTGAATCATCTGGAAGTGGTGACAACGACCACACAAAAATATGAGAATGCTTTTGGGTTTACCCAGCAGGAGGTTCTGGAAGCATTAAGAGAGTATGGATTGTGTGAGCAGGAAGCAGAAGTGAAGAACTGGTATGACGGTTTTACATTCGGAAACCAGACAGATATTTACAATCCATGGTCCATCCTCAATTATCTGGACAAACGCAGGTTTGCTGCCTACTGGGCCAACACCAGCAGCAACAGTCTGGTTGAAAGGCTGATCCAGAAAGGCAGCCCCGAAGTTAAGAAGACCATGGAAAAACTGCTGGTGGGAAAGACTTTCTGCACGCAGATTGATGAGCAGATTGTGTTCGGTCAGCTGGACATGGTAGAAAGTGCAGTATGGAGCTTTCTGCTGGCCAGTGGTTATCTGAGGGCAGAGAGGGTCTCGGTAAACGAGTGGGGAGAGAGCTGTTATGAACTTGGACTGACGAACCGTGAAGTCTGCCTGATGTTCAGGGGAATGGTCGATCGTTGGTTTACCCAGTATACACCGGCGTACAACGATTTTTTGAATGCGCTGCTTTTGGGAGATGTGGAGGCCATGAATCAGTATATGAATCGGACAGCAATGGCCACATTCAGTTATTTTGACACCGGCGCCGGGGCGGAGCCGGAGCGCTTCTATCACGGTTTCGTCCTGGGACTTCTGGTGGATCTGGAAGACCGGTACACCGTCCTGTCCAATCGGGAGAGTGGTTTTGGCAGATATGATGTGGTGCTGGAGCCGAAGAAAGAGGATGATGCCATAATTTTGGAGTTCAAAGTCAGAAATCCAGGAAGAGAGGACAGCCTGGAAACGACGGTTCAAAACGCCCTGATACAGATGGAAGAAAAAAAGTACGCGGCATCTCTGGAGGCAAAAGGCATACCGGCCGGACGTATCCGACAGTATGGCTTTGCGTTTGAGGGCAAAACGGTGCTGATTGGTCAGGGACCGGTTTCTGCTTCCCAATAGCAGCACAGGTGATTGTGCTTTCGATCACTGCGGTTTTCCCGGTGAGACCAAACATCATAGGTGCCGATGACAGGTAGAAAAATACCGGAAAAACCGGTAAATTCAAAAGAACAGAAAAGAATAAGGAGGGACGATGGAATGGATTCCAGAACAAAACAGATTGCAGAGAGTTTTGGCTGTGCGTACACCCTGTTTGAAAAAGGCAGTGAGCCATGGGAGGTGGAAGAGGCCTACATGGAGGCTCTGAAGGAAGGAGAGAAGGGCGGTTTCTGGCCGGCAGTTCTTCTGGTTGATGCGTATGTGGAGGAATGGCTGGAGATCGTCGCACAGGATGGGTACAACCGGGAGCAGATCATCGCAAACTGCGGCAGCAATGGAAAGGAAATCCTGGCAAAACGCCTGGAGGAATATCTGGAAGATTACGAAGAAGAGTCCCGTGACCGTCTGATCGGGGAAGAAACCGAAGGGGAAACACTGCATCACTTTATCGGATACTGTTCTTTTCAGGATGGCATGCTGGAGGAAGACGTGATACTTCTCAGGCTTCCGGTCCGTCATCCGTGGGAAATGATCGGATATCTGCCCATGGGAGGCTGGAACGACTGTCCCGGACCGGAGGATATGATGGCTGTGTGCAAATACTGGTACGAAAGATACGGTGCGGTTCCGGCAGCCTTTACCCATGACGTGATGGAATTTTACGCACCCCGCAGATTAAACGGCGCAGACCGTTTGGAGGCGGCAAAGGAGCACTATGCCTTCTGTACCGACCGGGTGAACCAGGGGACACGGACTTATCAAATATCGGAGCTGGCAGCAGGGCTTGAAAATTCGGATGTCTGGTACTTCTGGTGGGATTAAGTCCGGCGGGAGCGATGCAGAATAAGCCCGGAAACGAAACAGACTGAGAGCCCCGGAAATTTCATGAAAGAACTCGGTCCGGCCTGAATGTCTTCCCAATTCAGACCGGACCGAGTCCGCATTTTATCAATATGTTCTCCGTGAACAAGGGCGTGTTTTCCCTTGCTCCCCGGAGGGGCTGGACCCGTTTTGCAGCAGTTGCATTTTACCGGTCCATATGCTATGATTATCACGATATCTTTGGCCACACAATCCGGCCGGATTTTCCAAACAACAATTTTATACGGATTCTTTCCGCATGGCCGCCCGCTTGCGCATGGTGGGATCCAGAATCTTTTTGCGGATTCTGAGACTCTTTGGAGTGATTTCCAGAAGTTCATCCGTGTCGATGAATTCCAGGCACTGCTCCAGGCTTAAGACTCTGGGCGGCGTCAGCTTCAGCGCCTCGTCCGCGCTGGAAGAACGGGTATTGGTCAGTTTCTTAGTCTTGCAGACATTCAGTTCGATGTCGTCGGACTTGCCGTTTTGTCCTATCACCATGCCGGAATAGACTTTTTCTCCGGGACCGATGAACAAGGTGCCGCGCTCCTGCGCGTTGAACAGCCCGTAGGTGATGGATTCGCCGGACTCGAAGGCAATTAAGGAACCCTGCTTTCGGTACTGAATATCACCTTTGTAGGGCTCGTAGCCGTTGAAAATGGTGTTCAGGACACCGGTTCCCTTGGTATCCGTCATAAATTCACCCCGGTAACCAATGAGTCCTCTGGAAGGAATGGAGAATTCCAGACGGGTGGAACCGCTGTTGTTGGTATGCATGTTCAAAAGCTCGCCTTTGCGTTCGCCCAGCTTCTGGATCACGCTGCCCGCATAATCATCATCCACATCCACGTAGGCAAGCTCCATCGGCTCCTGCTTTTTCCCCTTTTCATCATAACGGTAAAGGACTTCTGCCTTGCTGACGGAGAATTCATATCCTTCCCGGCGCATGTTTTCGATCAGGACGGACAGATGCAGTTCTCCGCGGCCGGACACTTTGAAACTGTCAGTGTTTTCGGTCTCTTCTACCCGCAGGCTTACATCGGTGTTCAGCTCCCGGAACAGGCGGTCTCTTAGATGGCGGGAAGTGATGTATTTTCCCTCCGTGCCGGCCAGAGGACTGTCGTTTACGTTGAACTGCATGGCGATCGTCGGCTCGGAGATCTTCTGGAACGGGATGGCACTGGGTGCTTCCGGAGCACACAGGGTGTCGCCGATGTGCAGGTCCGCGATGCCGGAGATTGCCACGATGGAGCCGACCGTGGCGGTGGTTACGGGTACCTTACTGAGTCCGTCAAACTCGTAGAGTTTGCTGATCTTTACCTTCTTGATCTTGTCCGGCTCATGGTGATTGACAATGACCACTTCCTGGTTGACGGTGACGTTTCCATTGTCCACCTTGCCCACGCCGATCCGTCCGACGTATTCATTGTAGTCAATGGTACTGATCAGAACCTGAGTGGGCGCTTCCGGATCACCCTCCGGGGCCGGGATATAGTCCAGGACGGTATCAAACAGGGGCGTCATGTCTTTTGCTTCTTGTTCCAGATCCAGAGTGGCATAGCCGCCTTTGGCAGAGGCAAATACAAAGGGACAGTCCAGCTGCTCATCCGAGGCATCCAGGTCCATCAGAAGTTCCAGGACTTCGTCTATGACCTCTGCGGGCCGTGCTTCCGGCCGGTCGATTTTATTGATGCAGACGATGACCGAAAGATCCAGTTCCAGTGCTTTTTTCAGAACGAATTTTGTCTGCGGCATGGAGCCTTCGAAAGCGTCCACCACCAGGATGACGCCGTCTACCATCTTCAGCACCCGCTCCACCTCGCCGCCAAAATCCGCATGTCCGGGGGTGTCTACAATATTGATCTTTACATCTTTATAGAAGACAGCCGTATTTTTGGACAGGATCGTGATGCCCCGCTCCCGTTCGATGTCGCCTGAGTCCATGACCCGCTCCGCCACCTCCTGATTGGTGCGGAAGACACCGCTCTGCTTTAAAAGTTCGTCCACCAGTGTTGTTTTTCCATGATCTACATGGGCAATGATCGCTATGTTTCTCACATCTTCACGTCTCATAAATCGCATCCTCATCTCTATTTTTACTGCGGTTTCTTCTTCCTTTTTTACCTGTCTACAAGTTTAATAGTGTATCACATTTTCCCAGGAAAACAAGCATTAGTTGAAAAAAAATCCAAAGAGAAACCGGGGCACTTTGAAAAATCTGGAATAAAATTCAAAAAAACTGGAATATTTGGAAGAGGTGCTGAATATATATTATAGACAAAATACGAAAAGAGACACTTCGTCAAACAGAAGGGAGAACCAAATTATGTCAGATAAGATTATTGAAAACAACCAGGTATCCATCGTCGGGGAAGTCGTATCCGAGTTTTCTTTCAGCCATGAAGTCTTTGGGGAGGGCTTCTATATGCTGAATGTATCCGTGAAGCGTCTGAGCGATTCCTGTGACGTGATACCACTGATGATTTCCGAGCGGCTAATTGATGTGAACGAAAGTTATCAGGGGGAATATATCCGGGCAACCGGACAGTTCCGGTCCTATAACCGCCACGAGGAGAAAAAGAACCGGCTGGTATTGTCCGTCTTTGTGCGGGAACTGGAGTTCATCGACGAAGAGGTGGAAAATGCCAAGACCAATCAGATCTTTCTGGACGGCTTTATCTGCAAGATGCCGGTCTACCGCAAGACTCCCCTTGGAAGGGAGATTGCAGACATCCTTTTGGCAGTCAACCGTCCATATGGTAAATCCGATTATATTCCATGTATCTGCTGGGGAAGAAATGCCCGCTTTGCATCTGGTTTTGAGGTGGGCGGCCACACCCAGATCTGGGGAAGAATCCAGAGCCGGGAATACATGAAAAAGATAGATGAGGAGGAAAGTGAACGCAGAGTTGCATATGAAGTATCTGTCAGTAAACTAGAGTACCTGGATTAGACAGAAAGTCTTGCATTTCTTTCGGGGCTGGTGTAAGATAGAACAATAATAACAGATTCTATTTCGTGTTCAGGAAATGTGGGGAAGTTTATGGACAGGGGCAGATTACAGGTTTACTTTGGAAGCGGAAGAGGGAAGACCACAGCGGCTCTCGGGCAGGCAGTCCGTGCGGCCAGCAGAGGAAAGACGGTCATCATCGTACAGTTTTTAAAAGGCAGACAGCCGGAGCAGATCAGTTTTATCCAGCGGCTGGAGCCGGAGATCAAACTGTTCCGTTTTCAGCGCCAGGAGGAGGCTTTTGAGGAATTAAGCCCCAAGGAACGGGAAGAGGAAGTCATGAGCATGAAGAACGGCCTTGGCTTTGCCAAAAAGGTGCTGGCCACCGGTGAATGTGATGTGCTGGTTCTGGATGAGATTCTGGGGCTTTTGGAATATGGGATTGCCGGGCTTGCAGATATCCGTGCGCTGCTCGATGAGGCCTCAGACGACACAGAGATTATCTTTACCGGCATCCGGCTCTGCCCGGAGATCAGGGAGTGGGCGGATGAGGTGTACCAGATATCCGCGTTGAAGGAATGAGTGGAGAGGCGTACACAAAAGCACGCCTCTCTTTTTCACTATAACAAAAGACTATCAGGAGGAATAATTTATGTCGATTTTTACAGGTGCAGGAGTTGCCATCGTGACTCCGATGACAGAGACAGGCGCGGTGAATTACCCGAAGCTTGAAGAACTTTTGGAATACCAGATTGCCAATGGAACAGACAGCATCATTATATGCGGGACCACCGGAGAGGCATCCACACTGTCTCATGAAGAGCATCTGGAGGTAGTCCGCTTTACCATCGAGAAGGTGGCAAAAAGGATTCCCGTGATCGCAGGGACCGGTTCCAATTGTACAGAGACGGCCGTCTACCTGTCTCAGGAGGCGGAAAAATACGGTGCGGACGGACTTCTGCTTGTAAGTCCATACTATAATAAAGCGACCCAGAAGGGTTTGATCGCTCATTTTACAAAGGTTGCCAACGCGGTGAAGATCCCGGTGATCCTGTACAATATTCAGGGCCGCACCGGTGTGAATATCGCACCGGAGACCATCGCATATCTGGCGAAAAATGTGGAGAATATCGTGGCAGTCAAGGAAGCGAGCGGCAATATCTCCCAGGTGGCCAAGATCGCACAGCTCTGTGGGGATTCCCTGGACATTTATTCCGGCAACGATGATCAGATCGTGCCGCTGCTGTCTCTGGGAGGCAAGGGCGTGATCTCCGTGCTTTCCAACATTGCACCCCGTGAGACTCACGACATTGTGGCGAAGTTTATGGAAGGGGATCTAAAAGGCAGTCTGGAGCTTCAGCTGAGAGCACTCCCGCTGATCGAACAACTGTTCTGCGAGGTGAATCCGATTCCGGTAAAAGCGGCTTTGAATCTGCTCGGATGGGAAGCTGGGCCTTTAAGGATGCCCCTTTCCACCATGGAGGAAGCACACCAGAAAGATCTGAAGGCGGCTATGGATGCCTTCGGCCTGAAAGAAAAAGGAGCTTACAGATGATAAAAGCGATTATGCATGGCTGCAACGGCCATATGGGTCAGGTGATCAGCGGTCTGATCAAAGAGGATCCAAAGATTGAGATTGTGGCAGGTATCGACCTGGTGGACGGTCGTGACAATGGATATCCGGTCTATACAAATATCGAAGACTGTGAGGTAAAGGCAGATGTGATCATTGATTTTGCGTCTGCAAAAGCGACGGATGCCCTTCTTGCCTACGGGGTAAAGCGGCAGATTCCCATGGTCCTGTGCACAACCGGTCTTTCAGAGGAGCAGCTTCAGGCAGTGGAAGCGGCCAGCAAAAAAGTGGCAGTCTTAAAATCAGCCAACATGTCTCTGGGCGTGAACATGCTTTTGAAACTTTTGAAAGAGGCGGCCAATATTCTGGCACCTGCAGGATTTGACATTGAGATCGTAGAGAAGCATCACAACCGGAAAGTGGATGCACCAAGCGGTACCGCTCTGGCACTGGCCGATTCCATCAATGAGTCTTTGGATCACGCTTATGAATACCGGTTTGACCGGAGTCAGATCCGGGAAAAGAGAAGTCCGAAGGAGATCGGAATATCAGCGGTCCGTGGAGGCACCATCGTCGGGGATCATGATGTGATTTTTGCCGGTACGGATGAAGTGGTGACGTTCAGCCATACGGCTTATTCCCGGGCGATTTTTGGCAAGGGAGCGATCCAGGCGGCGAAGTTTTTAGCGGGTCAGCCGGCAGGGTATTACCAGATGAGCCATGTGATCGACGCCCAGTCATAAAAATTTAAAAAACTGAATAAAAACCGGAGAGTTGTCCATATTAGTAACAGCAGGTCAAATACTGTTTTGCATCTTTATTTTAATTAAAAGGAGAGACATTTATGAAACAGTTGAAAAAGTATTGCATTGGCATGCTGCTTTTGGTGACACTCACCGTGTTTACCGCGTGCGGCAGAGCGAACGACGGAACCACCACAGATAACAACGGGGCCGCTACGGACAATAACGGAACGACCACGGACGACAATACCGGAGTCGGTACCGACACCTCCGATATCCTTTTTGATACGGATGGAGACGGCGTCTATGATCACACGGACGTGGACGGAGATGGTCTTTTAGAAGAGATCGGCAACGATACCAACGACGTGATCGACGATCTGGTCAATGACGTGACCGGAGATGGCACGATGGTAGATGAGAACGTAAATGGCAACGGAACCGGAACCGGGACTGTGGAGAACGGAACTGGAACGGACCTGCCGTAAGAAAGCCGGGGGCTGCTTTTGCAGCCCTCTTCTTTTATGTGCCAAGATAAGACAGCGTATTTCCTTTTATTTACAGGAAATGCGCTGTTTTTTTGTGAAAATGTACACAAATCACCTTTTGATACAAAAAAACATTCAATCTGCACAATCAAAACACAAAATTTTGAACACTTCCGGTTATTTGTTACAATTCTTGTATATAAAATCAGAAATCACGAAATAGAAAGAAAGGAGTACTGCGGATATGGGAAAGATCCAGATTCATACAGAACGTTGTAAGGGCTGCTATTATTGTGTGGAATCCTGCCCGAAAAAGGCACTGTCTGTATCGGAGCATAAAAATGACAAAGGATACCAGTATGTGGAAGTAGATGATGCTCTGTGTGTTGCATGCGGAACCTGCTTTGAGGTATGTCCGGATTTTGTTTATGAAATTTTAGAGTAGTCCAGCTAAGAAATGTCAAGTTGGAAGAAGAAACTGGATGCAAAATATACCTGCGAAGAATTATTAACTGCCCTGAAAGCAATGAATTTCGTCGAGGTAAAGGAACAGGGATTGATCCCAGCCTACAGGCGGGAATCCATTGCGGATGATCTTCATGATGTTTGCGGCCTTCGAACAGATTATCAGTTCACAACCAAAAGTAAAATGAAAACCATTCAGAAAAAAGTAAAGGAAGGGAATACATTGGTTGCATTTCATCGCCGCCTGGGTTATACTGATGGTCAAAAACAAAAAGATCAGACAGGAGCATACATATGGAATTTCGGCCATGTATTGATATCCATAATGGAAAAGTAAAGCAGATTGTGGGAGGGACTTTGAAGGATGCCGGGAGCCGGGCTGAGGAGAACTTTGTGTCGGAGCAGGACGCAGGGTTCTATGCGTGTTTCTACAAAGAATCTAAGATCCGGGGCGGCCATATTATTTTATTGAATAAAGAAGGAAGCGAATACTATGAAGCCACCAGAAGACAGGCCTTCTTAGCACTTTCCAAATATCCGGGGGGACTGCAGGTGGGAGGCGGGATCCGGAGGGAAAACGCGGCTTCTTATCTGGAGGCAGGAGCCAGCCATGTGATTGTCACCTCATGCGTGTTCCGGGATGGGCGTATAGACTGGAAGTATCTGGAACAGCTGCGAAAAGAGGTGGGAAAAGAACATCTGGTGCTGGATGTAAGCTGCCGGAGAAAAGGGGAAGACTATTATATTGTGACCGATCGGTGGCAGAAATTTACGGAAGTTGTCCTGAGCGTTCCGGTGCTTTGGGAGTTGGCAGAGTACTGTTCAGAATTTCTGATTCACGCGGTGGATGTGGAGGGGAAGGCGAGGGGGATCGAAAAGCCGCTGGTCTGTATGCTCGGGAAGTGGGGCGGAATCCCCATTACATACGCGGGGGGAGTCGGAAGCTTTGCGGACCTTCGCATGTTAAAAGATCTGGGACAAAACCGTCTGAATGTGACAATCGGCAGTGCCCTTGATCTGTTCGGCGGAAATATGAATTACGAAGAGGTGCTGAAATTCATTGCGGAATCTGTAAAATAATGGTATGATAAAGACAGGCATCAAATCCGCGCGGGGGAATCAAAAGTGCGGGGGTGCAGAATAAACAGCAAAGGAGTGGTTCTATGCGTTACATCATCAGCGGAAAAAACATCGATATTACAGACGGCCTTCGGTCGGCGGTGACGGAGAAGCTGAAAAAGCTGGAGCGGTACTTTACTCCTGATACGGAAGTCCATGTGACTTTGAGCGTGGAGAAGGAACGTCAGAAGATTGAGGTGACGATTCCGGTCAAAGGAAACATTATCCGGTCAGAGCAGTCCAGTACGGATATGTACGTGTCCATTGACCTGGTGGAAGAAGTTATTGAGCGCCAGCTTCGGAAGTACAAAAACAAGCTGATTGCAAGACAGCAGGGCGGGGGAAATTTCCAGAAAGAGTTTCTGGAGAAGGATTCGGAAGATCAGGAGGTTAAGATCATCCGGACCAAGAAGTTTGATATTAAACCCATGTATCCGGAAGATGCCTGCGTGCAGATGGAACTGCTGGGACATGCTTTCTTCGCTTTTGTGAATGCGGAGACAGACGAGATCAACGTGGTATACAAGAGAAAAAGCGGAACCTATGGAATCCTGGAGCCGGATTTGTAAATGTCATCATTCACACTCGTGCCGCCCGGCGGCAGGGCTCTCAGGAATATGCATTTATTGACTGCTGATGTTCAGTAAGATCAGTCTGTACCGGACTGAGCGCTGTCAGATATGCAAAAAGCAGCATACAGAGGTTCATGAACAGGTTGGGATTTGGCATTTGCCAAATCCCATATTTGTGGTATAATGTCGACAGACATTATACCACGCCGGGAGAAGCGAGTGCGCAATGTGAAGCACAAGATATAATGTCCAGGATAACAATGAGCAGTGCGGGATGATGTTGCACTGCGGTCAAGGCACGTTTGTGTCTGTAAGTAACTTTTGATTAGGAGAGCAGCATGAAAATATTTGACAAACTGTTCGGAACCCACAGTGAGCGGGAGTTAAAACTGATTACTCCTGTCATTGACCGGATCGAAGAACTGCGTCCCGCGATGCAGGCGTTAAGTGACGGGGAGCTGAGGGAGAAGACAAAGGAGTACAGGCAGAGGCTTTCAGAAGGCGCGACGCTGGATGATCTGCTTCCGGAGGCATTTGCCACGGTCAGAGAAGCGGCCAGGCGCGTGCTCGGTATGGAACATTACCGGGTACAGCTGATCGGCGGTATGATCCTGCACCAGGGACGGATCGCGGAGATGCGCACCGGTGAAGGAAAGACTCTGGTGTCTACGCTTCCGGCGTATCTGAATGCACTGGAAGGCAAAGGCGTCCATGTGGTTACCGTCAACGACTACCTGGCCAATCGTGATGCAGACTGGATGGGAAAGGTACATGAATTCCTGGGCCTGACCGTGGGCGTGGTATTAAACAGTTCCACCAAGGAGGAGCGCCGGGCGGCCTATGCCTGCGATATCACTTATATCACCAACAACGAGCTGGGCTTTGACTATCTGCGGGATAATATGGTCATCTATAAAAACCAGCTGGTGCAAAGAGATCTGCATTATGCGATCATTGATGAGATTGACTCCATCCTGATCGACGAGGCCCGTACGCCTTTGATTATCTCCGGACAGAGCGGAAAGTCCACAAAACTTTATGAACTCTGTGATTATGTGGCCCATACGCTGAAGCGCGGTGAGGCCAGCAAGGAGTTTTCCAAGATGGACGCCATCATGGGAGAAGAGATCGAGGAGACGGGGGATTTTATCGTCAACGAAAAGGATAAGATTGTCCATCTGACGGCAGACGGCATCAAAAAAGTGGAACAGTATTTTAAGATTGAGAACCTGGCCGATCCGGAGAATCTGGAGATCCAGCACAATATGGAACTGGCACTTCGTGCCAACAACCTGATGTTCCGCGATCAGGATTACGTCGTAAAAGATGATCAGATTTTTATTGTAGATGAATTCACCGGCCGGATCATGCCGGGACGCCGTTATTCCGACGGACTGCATCAGGCCATTGAGGCAAAAGAACATGTGAAAGTAAAAAGAGAGAGCAAAACGCTTGCCAACATTACTTTCCAGAATTTCTTTAACAAATACGCAAAAAAATGCGGTATGACCGGTACTGCACTGACAGAGGAAAAAGAGTTCCGGGCAATCTATGGCATGGACGTCATCGAGATTCCCACCAACCGTCCGGTACAGAGAAAAGATCTGCAGGATGCCGTCTATAAGACCCGCAAGGAAAAACTATTGGCAGTCTGCAATGCCATTGAGGCTGCCCATGCCAAGGGCCAGCCGGTGCTGGTGGGTACGATCACCATTGAAGCTTCTGAGGAACTAAGTCGGATGCTGCAAAAGAGGGGCATCCAGCATGAAGTGTTAAATGCCAAGTTCCATGAGCGGGAGGCGGAGATTGTGGCTTTGGCCGGTGAGCACGGCGCTGTAACCATCGCCACGAACATGGCCGGCCGCGGTACGGATATTCAGCTGGATGAAGAGGCAAGAAAAGCCGGAGGACTGAAGATCATCGGTACCGAACGCCATGAGGCAAGACGTATTGACAACCAGCTCCGCGGACGTTCCGGACGTCAGGGTGATCCGGGCGAATCCCGCTTCTACATCTCTTTGGAGGATGACCTGATGCGCCTGTTCGGCTCCGAGCGGCTGATGGGGATATTCAATACGCTGGGTGTTCCGGAGAACGAGGAGATTGAGCATAAGATGCTGACGGATGCCATCGAGAAGGCTCAGATGAAGATCGAGAACAACAACTTCGGTATCCGTAAAAATCTGCTGGAATACGATCAGGTGATGAATGAACAGAGGGAAGTAATCTATGCGGAGCGCCGCCGGGTGCTGGATGGAGAGAGCATGCGGGACTCTATCTACAAGATGCTCTCTGATGTGGTGGAGAACACGGTGGATATGTTTATCGGTGATGACCAGGATCCGGAAGAATGGGATCTGACCGGACTTAACGAGACGCTGCTTCCCATTATTCCCCTTCAGACAGTCACTGTGGAGCGTCTTTCCTGTAAGAACAAGGCAGAGATGAAGCATGCCTTAAAGCAGGAGGCCACCAGATTATATGAAGCAAAAGAGGCAGAATTCCCGAATCCGGAGTTGATCCGGGAGCTGGAGCGCGTTTTCCTTTTGAAGACCATTGACCGGAAGTGGATGAACCACATCGACGATATGGAGCAGCTTCGCCAGGGCATTGGTCTGCAGGCTTACGGCCAGCGGGATCCGCTGGTGGAATATAAGATGAGCGGTTATGAGATGTTTGAGGCCATGACAGGCAGTATCCAGGAGGACACAGTAAGGATCCTGATGCACATCAAAGTGGAGGAAAAGGCAGAGCGCGAAGAAGTGGCCAAAGTGACGGGAACCAACAAAGATGATTCCCTGGGCAAAAAGCCGGTACAAAGGGCTGCGCAGAAGGTTTATCCCAATGATCCCTGTCCCTGTGGAAGCGGTAAGAAATATAAGCAGTGCTGCGGGAGAAAGTAGCATGGCAGGCTGAAACCGGGCAGACGACCATACAGCAACTGAAAACAGGCAGCTGACAGGTGGCTGCAGAATTTAAATTTAAGAAAGAAGGTGTCGTTTTGGTAGAATTAGATCAGTTTAAATATACACTGAACAGCTACGCAAAGCCAATGACAGAACTGAGGGATTCACTTTGACCTGGCGTCAAAGTCACTTCGGATTGAAGAATTAGAAAAAGAGATGGAGGCGCCCGGTTACTGGGACCATGTGGAGCGGTCCCAGGCGGGGATGAAAGAGCTCAACTGCCTCAAAGAAGAAAAAGAAAGATTTGAAAGTCTGCAGAGCCAGTACGAGGATATCGAGACGCTTCTGGAGATGGGATACGAGGAAAATGACGAATCTCTGATCCCGGAGATCAAAGAAGAGCTGGAAGCTTTTGCAGAAAAACTGGAGACCATGCGGATTAAGACGCTGCTGTCCGGGGAGTATGACGGCAACAACGCGATTTTAAAACTCAACGCAGGGGCCGGAGGTACGGAGAGCTGCGACTGGGCAGGGATGTTGTACCGGATGTATACCAGATGGGCGGAACGGAAAGGGTTTTCGGTGGAAGTTCTGGATTACCTGGACGGAGACGAGGCCGGCATCAAATCCGTGACTTTCCAGGTCAACGGGGAGAATGCCTATGGCTATCTGAAGTCGGAAAAGGGAGTCCACCGTCTGGTGCGGATCTCGCCTTTCAATGCCCAGGGCAAAAGGCAGACTTCTTTTGTTTCGCTGGATGTGATGCCGGATATTGAGGATGAGATTGACATTGAGGTGAATCCTGACGAGCTGAGGATCGATACGTATCGTTCCAGCGGTGCAGGAGGACAGCATATCAATAAAACCTCATCGGCGATCCGAATTACCCATATTCCTACGGGAATTGTGGTACAATGCCAGAACGAACGTTCCCAGCATCAGAATAAAGACAAGGCCATGCAGATGCTGAAGGCGAAGCTGTACCTGCTAGAGCAGCAGAAGCAGGCCGAAAAGCTGTCCGGCATCCGGGGAGAAGTCAGTGACATCGCCTGGGGAAATCAGATTCGCTCCTACGTGATGCAGCCCTATACGATGGTCAAAGACCACCGGACCAATGCGGAAGTCAGCAATGTGGACGGGGTACTGGACGGCAAGATTGATCCGCTGATCAATGCATATCTGAAATGGATCAACCTGACACCGGAGGAAGCGTGATGTCGGAGAAGAGCAAATACTTTGTACTTCGGGAGAAAGCGGTGCCGGAAGTGCTCCTGAAGGTGGTGGAAGCCAAAAAGCTGCTGGAATCGGAGCGGGTTTTGTCCGTCCAGGAGGCGGCGGATCGGGTGGGCATCAGCCGGAGCTCCTATTATAAATATCAGAATGATATCTTCCCCTTTCACGACGAGGCGAAGGGGAAGACGGTTACCTTTGTTCTGCAGATGGAGGATGAACCGGGACTTTTGTCTGAGGTGCTGAATATCGTGGCGGTATTCGGGGCCAATATTCTGACGATTCACCAAAGTATACCGATTAATGGTGTGGCATCTTTGACCTTGAGTGTTGAAGTGCTGCCGACCACTGGAGACGTCTCTGCGATGATCGAAAAGATCGAAGAGCAAAAGGGCGTACATTATCTGAAAATATTAGGCAGGGAGTAATACCGAATGATAAAAGTAGCGATTATGGGATACGGTACCGTTGGTTCCGGTGTCTATGAAGTAATTAAGACCAATGAAAAAAGCATTGATAAAAAAGTAGGACAAGCGCTTCGAATCAAATATGTGCTGGATCTGCGGGAGTTTCCCGGGGATCCGGTTATGGAGGTGCTGACTCATGACTTTGAAGACATCATCAGTGATGAGGAAGTACGCATCGTGGCAGAGGTCATGGGAGGACTGCATCCGGCCTATGAGTTTACAAAACGCTGTCTGGAGGCAGGCAAGAGCGTGTGTACATCCAACAAGGAACTGGTGGCTGAGCATGGGGCGGAGCTGATTCAGATTGCCAAGGAGCATCAGGTAAACTATCTGTTCGAAGCCAGCGTGGGCGGCGGAATTCCCATTATCCGTCCGCTGAATTCGTCTCTGACTGCAGATGTGATCTTGGAAGTGTCCGGCATCTTGAATGGAACGACCAACTACATGCTGACGAAGATGGACCGGGAAGGCCTGGATTACCTGGATGTACTGAAAGAAGCCCAGGATAAGGGTTATGCGGAGCTGCATCCGGAGGCGGATGTGGAAGGCTGGGATGCCTGCCGGAAAATTGCGATTCTCACTTCTTTGGCCAGCGGCAATCAGGTGGATTTCCGTGATATCTATACGGAGGGCATCACGAAGATTAGTTCTGAAGATTTCCTGTATGCAAAGAAGCTGAACCGCTCGATCAAGCTTCTGGCCATCAGCAAAAAGGTGGGAGACACTTACTGTGCCATGGTAAGCCCGGCGATGGTTCACAGGGAGCATCCGCTCTATGTGGTCAATGATGTGTTCAATGCGGTCTTTGTGAAAGGAAATATGCTGGGCAACTCCATGTTCTATGGAAGCGGTGCCGGCAAACTGCCGACGGCCAGTGCAGTGGCCGGAGATATGGTGGATGCGGCAAGGCATCTGGGCAAGATTATCACCCTGTTTTGGGATCCGCAGAAACTGGAACTTGCGCCCATGGGTCAGATGAGCCGGCGGTTTTTCATCCGTATGAAATCAGATGCCGAGCCTGAGAAGCTGTTCGGAGACGGCGAGCGGATCCACGCAGGCATATCCGGTGAGATTGGATTTATTACCCCGGTCATGACCGAGGCGGAATACGCTGAAAAAGCAAAAGACGCCCCGATCATCAGTATGATTCGGGTGGAAGGTTAGAAATAGTACAAAAAACAGCGAAAGCCCGCCCTGCCCCCAGATGGGAGAGTGTACGTGGAAGCGTGCGCGAGGCCATCTCCTGCCAGGGGGGAAGGAAGGGCTGAAGCGGTACTTAAATGTAGGAGATATAAAAATGGATATCGTATGTTTGGATCTGGAAGGAGTGCTGGTCCCGGAGATCTGGATCGCTTTTGCGGAAGCGACCGGCATACCAGAACTGAAGCGGACCACCAGGGACGAGCCGGATTATGACAAACTGATGGCATACCGGCTGAATATCTTAAAAGAACATCATCTGGGCTTAAAGGAGATCCAGCAAACCATTGCCGGGATTGATCCGCTTCCGGGAGCAAAAGCATTTCTGGATGAGCTTCGGTCTTTGACACAGGTGGTGATTATCAGTGATACTTTCACAGAATTCGCAAAACCTTTGATGGAGAAGCTTGGATGGCCCTCTTTGTTCTGCAACCGCCTGACGGTGGCTTTGGACGGAGAGATTACGGGATATCAGATGCGGGTTAAAGATTCCAAGCTGACTACCGTCAAAGCGCTGCAGTCGGCCGGATTTGAGACCATCGCTGCCGGAGACAGCTTTAACGATCTGGGAATGATCAGAGCCGGCAAAGCAGGCTTTTTGTTCCGAAGCACAGAACAGATCAAAAAAGATAATCCGGATCTTCCGGCTTTTGAAGAATTTGATGAATTTCTGGCAGCCATAAAAGCGGTGCTGAAATAAAATGATGTTGGGGTCAAAAGGTTTTTTGCCCCCTGCTGCCTACGGATTGCTCCGCATTTCATGCTCCCGCAATCCTAAAAACATGCAAAATCCGCCCGATCGGGCTACTTTTTCATGTTTTTTCGGGTCCCAAAGTCATGGATTGACATGCAAGCATGTCATACATGACCTTTTGACCCTGGCATCATAAAATACAGGTATTGAGAAAAGCATTGGAACAAACCATAGGTTCTGATGCTTTTTGTTATGCTGTATGTTCTTTTTTGATCCATCAAGAGGAATATGTGAAGAAATAACGCTTGATTAAACGCCTGGAATTGGATAAAATATACAATGGGCAGAAAAAAAGTAAGGTTCCAAATAGTTAAGGGATGGATCGTTTTGCAGCCGTTTACAGGAACATCTTGAAAGGAGGCTGCTGTACATAGCAGCGCCGGGGCCTGTCAGCAAACGGTGCAGGGCGCCGGGAGAATCCGGGGAGTGACGGATCAATGTCTGGAAAGAAGTTCACCAGGCATACGAATTGATACAAGGCTTAAAAGTCTAATTTGAACAGAATTGAGGAGTACTTATGGATATCATACAGAAACTGACCGAAGAATTGCAGGTGAAAAGGCAGCAGGTGGAGGCCGCTGTCGGCCTGATCGATGAGGGGAATACGATTCCTTTTATTTCCCGTTACCGAAAAGAAGCAACCGGAGCTTTGAATGATGAGCAGCTTCGTAAGCTGGACGAGCGTCTGACCTATCTGCGCAACCTGGAGGACAAAAAAGCCCAGGTGCTTTCTAGCATTGAAGAGCAGGGAAAGCTGACAGAAGAGCTAAGAGCCCAGATTGAAGCAGCGCAGACGCAGGTGGCTGTAGACGATTTGTACCGCCCGTATCGTCCCAAGCGCCGGACCCGGGCGACCATGGCGAAAGAAAAAGGGCTGGAGGGCCTGGCGAATATCATTCTTTTGCAGGCGACAAAGCAGCCGCTGGAAAAAGAGGCAGAGGCCTATATCTCCGAAGAAAAAGGCGTGGCGACTGTGGAGGAAGCGCTGGCAGGGGCGAAGGATATCATTGCAGAGAATATTTCCGACGAAGCGGATTACCGCACCTACATCCGGAATATCACTTTAAAAGAAGGAACCATCACCTCGGAAGCAAAGGATGAAAAGCAGGAGTCTGTTTATGAGACGTACTATCATTTTGCCCAGCCTTTGAAAAAAATGGCGGGGCACCGGACGCTGGCTTTGAACCGGGGGGAGGCGGAGAAGATTCTGACGGTGAAGATCGAGGCACCGCAGGAAAAGATTCTGCGCTATCTGGAGAAAAAAGTGATTACCCGGGACAATCCGTATACAACGGAAGCGCTGCAGGAGACGGTTGCGGACAGCTATGCCCGTCTGATCGGTCCGGCCATCGAGCGGGAGATCCGCAATCTTCTGACCGAGCAGGCTGAAGAGGGTGCAATCCAGGTGTTTGGTAAAAATTTGGAGCAGCTTCTGATGCAGCCGCCCATCGCAGGTCAGACAGTCCTTGGCTGGGATCCGGCTTTCCGTACCGGATGCAAGCTGGCGGTGGTGGATCCCACGGGCAAAGTGCTGGATACGGTCGTTATCTACCCCACAGCGCCTCAGAATAAAGTAAAGGAAGCAAAGGCGACTTTAAAAAAATTAATAGAAAAATACAACATCACCTTAATCTCCCTTGGCAATGGGACAGCCTCCAGGGAATCGGAGCAGGTGATTGTGGAGCTGTTTAAAGAGATTCCGCAGAAAGTCCAGTATGTGATCGTCAGCGAGGCCGGGGCTTCGGTTTACTCGGCCAGCAAACTGGCCACAGAGGAATTTCCCAATTTTGACGTGGGCCAAAGAAGCGCTGCATCCATTGCCAGAAGGCTGCAGGATCCTCTGGCGGAGCTGGTGAAGATTGATCCTAAAGCCATCGGTGTGGGGCAGTATCAGCATGATATGAACCAGAAGCGCTTAAGCGAAGCTTTAGGCGGTGTGGTGGAGGATTCGGTGAATAAGGTCGGGGTGGATTTAAACACGGCGTCTGCTCCTCTTTTGGAATATATTTCCGGCATCACAAAAACGCTGGCCAAAAACATCGTAGCCTACCGGGAAGAAAACGGACGTTTTGCGGACCGCCGCCAGCTTCTGAAGGTGCCAAAACTAGGACCCAAAGCCTTTGAGCAGTGTGCCGGTTTTCTGCGCATCACAGGAGGAACGAATCCTCTGGACGCCACCAGCGTGCACCCCGAAAGCTATGAGGCGGCCGGAAAACTGATGGCCTCCCTTAACTGCTCGCCGGAAGAGATTGCCAGGGGCGGACTCGAGGGAATTTCGAAAAAGATTACGAAACCAAAGGAGACGGCCAGGGAACTGGGAATCGGGGAGATGACCTTAAAAGATATCATCGAAGAGCTTGAAAAACCCGCCAGGGATCCCAGAGATGAGATGCCGCGCCCGGTACTCAGAAGTGATGTGCTGGATATGAAAGATCTGACGCCCGGGATGGTGTTAAAAGGCACCGTGCGCAACATCATTGACTTTGGCGCTTTTGTAGATATCGGTGTCCATCAGGACGGCTTGGTCCATATCTCCCAGATGTGTGAGCGCTATATCAAGCATCCTCTGGAAGTCGTGAAGATTGGTGATATTGTGGAGGTAAAAGTCATCAGCGTAGATACCGTGAAAAAGCGGATTGCGCTGACGATGAAACTATAACGGGCCATATCCGCCCGAAAAAGGAGAGAGAAAGGATGCCAGAATTTTTTAAAAATCTCTTTTCCGGAAAGCCGGAAAAAGAAAGCGAAGCAGAGCTGCGCAAAAAACAGGAAGCAGCCTGGGAGGAGAAGACAGAGCTTACGGATACTGCGGAAAGCTGTTATCGGAGAGGAAAGGAGTACCAGCGCAAAGGAGACCTGGAACGTGCCAGACTGTATCTGGAAAGAGCCAGCACTCTGTACAGCAGTTTTGAACAAGTATTTGATGAATCAGAAGTGCTGATGGAGGATTGCGACGAGCAAATGGGGGCGCTGGAGGAAGAAGACCTGCTGTACAACGAGCTTTTGGAGGCGGTGACAGAAAGGACGGAAGAACTGGATAACAGACAGAATTATCTGTGGGGACTTTTAAGCCTTTCCCGTCTGCAGGCAGTTTTCAAGCGCCTGTCCGCCTGCCCGGAATGTGAGATTCTCGGGGAATTTGAGCGGGTGCTGGATATTTTCAGTCAGGGTCTTGTGCGGGAGCTTCATGAGGAAGAGCGGCAGTATCTGCAGGATTTTATCACCCGTCTTTATGATTTCGGGGATTCAGAGGCTTTTGCGGATACGTCCAATCAGGTTGCCACAGAGGATGGAAAGGCACTTCAGGTGTTTGACCTGAACGGGAATTCTCTGTTTACCTGTATCCATATCTTTCTGGACAACTGTATCTATGCTTTTTGCGATGGATTTGAAAACATAGAAAATGCAGAGCCGCCGGAGATGGATTTTATACCGGGAATTCTGCTCCTGGATTATTATCTGCGCACGGAGGAGGGGGATGTCCGCAGACTTCCGCCGATTCAAAAGGAGATGGATAGGATCTGGTCAGACTGTGAGTTTTTAGAGGGAGAGCCGAAGATCCAGGAAATTGCAGAGCGGATGGATGCATACCGGAAGATGGATATGCTCAAGAACAGGTCATAAAAGTCAAGAGCAAATGAGGGGGATAGCCCGGCAGATGAGGACTGTCGGGCTGTAACCCTCTTTTTCTGCCATTTTTTTGGAAAAATTGTATAAATTTAAACAGACAAAACTGTGCAGAATAACGAAAAATAAAAAAAGATTGTTAAAAAAATAATAATCATTGACGGCTAATTATTTATCATATATAATTAAAATAACAAATGTAACTGATAAGCACATATGTAACTAAAACAAAAAGAGAGGTTACAACAATATGAATGGAATTTCGATGATGCTTTTGGTGGTGTTTTTGCTGTTTGTCCTGCAGGCGCTGGGCGGCGTGGTCCAGATTCAGAACTACCGCAAAGCGATCCGCAGGGTACATAAGCTTGGCAATGTGGGGTTTGGCCAGAAAAGAGGCGGCTTCCGGGCAGGATATATCGTCATGATTGCCTGTGATAAAGAAGGGGTGATCACCGGCGGAGAGATCATGCAGGGGATCAGCTGTCTGGCACGGTTTAAGCCCTGGAAAACGTTCCTGGGCAGGGAAGTGATGGGAAAGAGTATCTATGAGTTTTTGGAGGAGACCAGAAGCTTTGATAAAAAGCAGAAAAAGCGTTACAAAGGATACATCAATGCTTTGGAGGCTTTGGACCAGAGACTGAATCAGCAGGCGGAGGAATCCGAAGTACAGTCAGAAGAGCTGGCCCCGGAGTGATGTTATGTGAGCAGGTATATTATGTGACCGGAATCCTAGCGGAAAGAGACCGTCTTTTATAGCCCGTAGAAGCAGGCTTCTTCTGCCCGGAGGACAACACACTTAATATAAGAAACCATTTATATCACAAAAAAGGAGGAATGAAATTTATGGATGCGATTTCTAACATTGCGAATGCGTTCATAGGCCTGTTCAGTGCAGGCGGAGAAACTTTCGTAGGGTGGGTGACAGGAATTATACCTACCGTCATCTGTCTTATGACAGCAGTCAACGCGTTGATCGGAATCATTGGTGTGGAAAGGGTGGAGAGATTCTGCCAGAAGATCACAAAGTATACGATTCTTCGTTATACACTGCTTCCGATTCTGGCAGACATTTTCCTTACCAATCCGTCTCAGTATACCTTTGGACGTTTTGTAAAGGAAGAACACAAGGCAGCTTTTTATGATGCTTCTGTTTCTTTCTGCCATCCGATTACAGGTTTGTTCCCCCACGCCAATGCCGGCGAGCTCTTCGTCTATACCGGTATTGCAGCGGGAATCCAGCAGTTGGGATTATCGACTGGCGGGCTGGCAGTCAGATATTTCATCGTTGGTGTCATCGTTATCTTAATCCGTGGTATCTTGTGTGAGAGAATTTTTGCTGCACTCAGCGGTAAGAAAAGCGCGTAAGGAGGGAGAACAGTATGTATAAGACAATTACGATTAAGGCAGGGTCCGGCGGCTGGGGAGGTCCGCTGACCATCACCCCCACGGAGACCTGCAATAAGGTTTTGAGCGTTACCGGCGGCGGAATCCATCCGGTGGCACAGGCGATTGCGGATATGACCGGGGCAGAAGTGGTAGACGGCTTCAAGACGACGCTGCCGGATGATCAGATCATTGTGGCAGTTGTGGACTGCGGCGGAACTGCCCGCTGCGGAGTCTATCCGAAGAAGGGAATCTATACGGTGAATGTGGAGCCGGTCGGCAAAGCAGGCCCCCTGGCCAAATACATCACACCGGAGATCTACGTATCCGCAGTAAAAGAAAGTGATATTGTGGTGTCTGATTATAAAGGAAATGCAGCAGGCAGTCCGGCTTCTGCAAAAGCAGCAGAGCCCGCAAAGCAGCCGGGTGCTCCCAAGACGAAAGAGCAGGCAAAGAGAGAGATTGCAGAGGCAAATGCAGGCAAGCAGGAGAACATTGTCGTACGAATCGGTAAAGTGGTCGGCCGTTTTGTCAATATTTTCTTCCAGGCAGGCCGTGACACCATGGAGATGGTGATTGGAACAATTCTTCCGTTTATGGCATTTACTGCTACGCTGCTCGGCATCATCTCCGCCAGCGGGCTGGGCAATGTCATCGCGAATACCATCTCTCCCATCTGTTCCACCCTTCCGGGAATGGTTATCATCGCATTTATCTGCGGTATCCCGATCCTTTCCCCGGTCCTTGGACCCGGAGCCGTGATCGCGCAGGTGGTAGGTACTCTGCTTGGTGCAGAATTCGCACTGGGACACATTCCCCCGCAGTATGCACTGCCGGCGTTGTTTGCCATCGACGCGCAAGTCGGATGTGACTTCGTCCCGGTCGGTCTGTCCCTTGGAGAGGCAGAGCCGGAGACCATCGAGTATGGTGTACCGGCAGTTCTGTTCGAGCGTCTGATCACAGGTCCTCTGGCAGTTCTGATTGCATTTGCTTTCAGTATCGGAATGTATTGATTCCCGCAAGCAACGACCGAAGCGGAACGTAGATCAAAGATTCCGCTGCTTGCAACGCTGCAGGCTTGATACTCGTTGCCTGCAGCGGGGTGTTTGATGATCATAGAAGAAAGGATTCTGAGCTTATGAAATACCAGGTAAAAATCACCGGACTCGGAGAGGATGCGCTGGCATTTCTCGGAGAAGATGACAACAATTTCATTATTATCTTTAATGAAGATGCGCCGCCGGAACTGGCAGACCTGTCTGTTCTGCATACGAAAGCAGAGCTAGGTGCGCCGCCTGCAGTGGGAGATACACTGAAGATCTGCAACAAATCTTTTAAGATTACTGCGGTAGGATATGAGGCGCTTAAGACGCTGCCGGAGCTGGGCCATTGCACCATCGACTTCCGGGGCGGCAGTGAGCCGGACCGTCCGGGCTGTATCATGGTGGAAGGAGAGGAACTTCTTCCGGATGATATCAAGGTCGGCGGAATGATAGAGATTTTTTAGCGGAAAAAGGAGACAGATACAATGCTGAACATGGATCAAAAACTGATCAAAAGACAGGAAGAGGGCAGGATCATCCGTACGGGTATCGTGGGAGCAGGCCAGATGGGCCGCGGTATGGTGACCCAGATGGTACTGATGCAGGGCATGATGCCGGCGATCGTATCCGACATCAAAGTGGAAAACGCGGTGAATGCGTTTAAGTATGCCGGTGTATCCGAGGATGCCATTGCCATTGCAAAGACTCTGGAAGATGCCAATGCAGCCATGGAGGCGGGCAAATATGTGGCATGTGAGAATGCCGATTTCGTATCCCGGGCCAATCTGGTGGAATGTGCAATCGACGCGACAGGAGTGCCGGATGTAGGAGCGAAAGTGGCGACCGATGCCATGAAGAACAAAAAGCATGTGGTTATGCTGAACGTGGAGACAGACGTGGTGATCGGGCCCTACTTAAAGAAGTTTGCGGCAAAAGAAGGCGTGATCTACACCGGATCGGCAGGAGATGAGCCGGGAGCGGTCATGGAGCTTTACAGCTTTGCAAAGGCCATGGGCATGAACGTGGAAGTCATGGGAAAAGGAAAGAACAACAAGATCGACTATGAGTGCAACCCGGACACAGTGCTGGAAGAGGCAACCCGCCGGAAGATGAGTCCGAAGATGCTGTGTGCATTCAAGGACGGCACCAAGACCATGGTGGAGATGACAGCCATGTCCAACTACACCGGCCTGATTCCGGATGTGATCGGAGGACACGGTCCGAAGACTTCTCCGGGAACCGAGGGAATCAAGGAGCTGAATGATATCCTGAAGTTAAAGAAAGACGGAGGAATCCTGGACAAACACGGGGTCGTGGAGTATGTCAACGGAATCGCACCGGGCGTGTTCGTGACCGTATCCACACCGAACCAGGAGATCGCATATCAGATGAGCTATCACAGCATGGGCCCGGGCCCCTTATGGACTCTGTACCGTCCGTTCCATCTGTGCAACTTGGAGACCCCCCTTACGGTGGCCAAGGCCGTGATCGACGGGGAAGTAACCTGTGTGCCGATCGACGGACTGGTATCCGAGTGTATCACAAGAGCAAAGATAGATCTGAAAGCAGGCCAGACCATCGACGGAATCGGCGGCTTTACGACCCATGGCTCCATCGCGACGGCAGAGGAATCCAACGCAAAAGGATATGTGCCCTTTGGCCTGGTGACCAACAAAGCCGTGATGAAAAGAGATGTGAAGAAAGGCCAGCTTCTGACCTATGATGATATCGAGCTTGATCGGAACACCCTGATCTACAAGCTCAGAAAAGAGCAGGATGCCATGTACGGCAGAAACGTACTGTAATACTGTGAGAGATAAAAACGGCGCGCCGGGTTTCCGGTGTGCCGTTTTTTGATAAAATCACTTTTGTGCCGGATTATTTTTTCAACAGAGCGTCGGCAGTGGCTTCGTCGGTGAAAAACGCGTCGACCAGCTGATTGTACAGAGCCGCCTTGATGACCTCGATCTTATCCGGGCCTTCTGCGATGCCGATGACCGTACGGGCATGTTTTCGGACCTGGAAGAGATCTGCATGGATGATCCGCTTGCAGATATCGCACTCCACCGGGGTGCCGTAACGGTTGATAAAATGAAGAACAATGTCTCCGATGGCCCCGGCACGGATCAGGGTCTCTTCTTCTTCCGCGGACAGAATCTTATGACGGAACAGGAAAGAGGAGGTAAAGCTTCCGATACCGGTGATGGCGATATCCGCGTGGTTGGCGATGGACAGGATCTCCTGTGTGTGTTCGTTGCCGATCAGCGCATCGTACTCTTCCTTTGTGGAACAAAAGGCAGGCACATGCAGAGGGATGGAGCTTCCTCCCAGCTTGCCGGCAAACTGCATGGCAACGTAGTTGGGCAGTGTCTCTGCGGAAGTGCCGAAACTTCCGGCCATGGGAACGACTTTGGTGCCGGGCAGGTACAGAGGAAGCAGCTGGTGAATAAAACGGGAGACAGCATCGCCCCATCCGATCCCGATCACGTCATCCGGTTTGATCTGAGAGACAAAATAGTTGGTGGCCGCAGTGGCCACATAGTCTTTGGAGTGATCGTAAGTATTGATGACGCCCACATAGGGGGTGCCGTATTTGGCTTTTAACTGGTCTTCCAGCTGCGTATTGCCGAAAGTGGGAGAATTGATCTCAATCTGGACAATCCCAAGTTCCTCTGCCCGGGAGAGCAGCTTGGAGACCCAGGGTCTGGAGATATTCAGCTTCTGTGCGATGTCCTGCTGGGACAGCTTGCTTCTGTAATACAGGTTGGCCACCAGGACCATTTTGTCCAGCATCAGTTCTGTGTTGTCTTTTTTATTCATGGTAGATACCCTTCTGTCAATATTTGAAGCACATATGTGACTCATTGATTAAATTATATAGCAAAAGGGCCAGAAATACAAGGGAATTCCAGTAATAAAAAATGAAAAAAATCGTAAAAAGGTATTGACTTACAAATACAAATTTAGTAGAATAAGGATAACAAAAGTGCTTGTAAGACAATAAAATAACATTTGTAAACAGAATATCTGCCAGCGCTTTGCAACTCTTATTTACTCTTATTTTTCATAATGTTTGAAAGGAGATTCACAAAATGCTGAACATGGATCAAAAACTGATCAAAAGACAGGAAGAGGGCAGGATCATCCGTACGGGTATCGTGGGAGCAGGCCAGATGGGCCGCGGTATGGTGACCCAGATGGTACTGATGCAGGGCATGATGCCGGCGATCGTATCCGACATCAAAGTGGAAAACGCGGTGAATGCGTTTAAGTATGCCGGTGTATCCGAGGATGCCATTGCCATTGCAAAGACTCTGGAAGATGCCAATGCAGCCATGGAGGCGGGCAAATATGTGGCATGTGAGAATGCCGATTTCGTATCCCGGGCCAATCTGGTGGAATGTGCAATCGACGCGACAGGAGTGCCGGATGTAGGAGCGAAAGTGGCGACCGATGCCATGAAGAACAAAAAGCATGTGGTTATGCTGAACGTGGAGACAGACGTGGTGATCGGGCCCTACTTAAAGAAGTTTGCGGCAAAAGAAGGCGTGATCTACACCGGATCGGCAGGAGATGAGCCGGGAGCGGTCATGGAGCTTTACAGCTTTGCAAAGGCCATGGGCATGAACGTGGAAGTCATGGGAAAAGGAAAGAACAACAAGATCGACTATGAGTGCAACCCGGACACAGTGCTGGAAGAGGCAACCCGCCGGAAGATGAGTCCGAAGATGCTGTGTGCATTCAAGGACGGCACCAAGACCATGGTGGAGATGACAGCCATGTCCAACTACACCGGCCTGATTCCGGATGTGATCGGAGGACACGGTCCGAAGACTTCTCCGGGAACCGAGGGAATCAAGGAGCTGAATGATATCCTGAAGTTAAAGAAAGACGGAGGAATCCTGGACAAACACGGGGTCGTGGAGTATGTCAACGGAATCGCACCGGGCGTGTTCGTGACCGTATCCACACCGAACCAGGAGATCGCATATCAGATGAGCTATCACAGCATGGGCCCGGGCCCCTTATGGACTCTGTACCGTCCGTTCCATCTGTGCAACTTGGAGACCCCCCTTACGGTGGCCAAGGCCGTGATCGACGGGGAAGTAACCTGTGTGCCGATCGACGGACTGGTATCCGAGTGTATCACAAGAGCAAAGATAGATCTGAAAGCAGGCCAGACCATCGACGGAATCGGCGGCTTTACGACCCATGGCTCCATCGCGACGGCAGAGGAATCCAACGCAAAAGGATATGTGCCCTTTGGCCTGGTGACCAACAAAGCCGTGATGAAAAGAGATGTGAAGAAAGGCCAGCTTCTGACCTATGATGATATCGAGCTTGATCGGAACACCCTGATCTACAAGCTCAGAAAAGAGCAGGATGCCATGTACGGCAGAAACGTACTGTAAACAGAGCAAAAAACAGCGTCGAACCAGACCGTGTCCGGATTGATTTTTTGGACGGGAATCGGACGAAAGATCAATCCCGTTCCGGCACTGGGAGGGAAGATGCAAAAACTGGAATAGGAGTACCGTAACCTATGTTAGTTACTTTAAAAGAATTACTGGATCAGGCAAAGGAAGAACGTAAAGCCATCGGTGCTTTTAACGGCACCACATTGGAAGCAATCCGCGGGATTATTCAGGCAGCAGAGGAGCTGAACTGTCCGGTGATCCTGCAGCATGCCCAAAGCCATGACGATATGATCGATCTGGAAGAGATTGGCCCCATCATGAAATATTATGCCGAGCGCGCCAAAGTTCCGGTGGCGCTCCATCTGGACCATGGCAGCACGTTTGCGCGCTGTGTACAGGCGCTGCGGCTGGGCTTTACTTCCGTCATGTACGATGCATCAGCCAAGAGCTTTGAGGAAAATGCCGCGGAGACCAAAGAGATCGTGAAGCTTGCCCATGCCGTAGGGGCAAGCGTGGAAGCGGAGCTTGGACATATTTTTACTTCTGAGGTAGTTCACGGAGAAGGCGGACAGGCGGACAGCACCAGCGACTATGAAGATCTGAACGACATTTATACAGACCCAGAAGTAGCCAGAAAGTTTGTGGAGATGACCGGAGTGGATTGTCTGGCGGTTGCCTTTGGAACAACGCACGGTGTCTATCTGACAGAGCCGAAGCTGGATCTTCCAAGAGTGGCAAGGCTTCGGGAAGCGACCAATATTCCGCTGGTCATGCATGGAGGCTCCGGCGTGTCGGATGAAGACTATGCAGTGGCCATCGAGAACGGAATCTGCAAGGTTAATTATTATACTTACATGAACATGGCAGGCGGCAGAGCCTCAAAAGAATACTGGGCAGACGGAGAAAAACCGCTGTTCTATGATTCCATGTCCCTGGCAGCCACCGAAGCCATCAAAGAAGACGTAAAAAAAGCAATGAAAGTATTCTGCAAGCTGTAAGCGGAACGATAAATCAGCGGAATCCCCCGAAGGCACACAGAGCAATGAGTGAACCCCGAAGGGGATCAGGAGTTGCTCTGCCCCCGTGTGCAGAAGGGATGGAGCGGAACGATAATAGGAGGTTTTATTAATGGCAGTTTACAAAGAGACGATTCAGGTGCAGTCCCATGGGAAGACCCCAACCTACGTAAACATCACTCCGGATGTCAGAAGAGTCATTGAAGAGAGCGGCATCCAGAACGGAATCTGTACGGTGATTTCCCCCCACACCACCTGTTCCGTATTTTTTGAAGAGTTTGTCCATGATTTCAATGAGGCAGGGGACGAGTTTCTTCAGGAAGATTTGAACAAGGTGTTTGCAAAGATCATTCCGGACCATGTGAGCAAGGATCAGTACACCTATCCGGGAGAAGAACACTATAAAGCAGTGGAGAGCTGGCCGGATGCAGAAAGCTATCTTCCCGGCGGAGACCGGACGGCACTGTTCAACGGAGACGCGCATTTAAAAGCCACTTTCCTTGGCTCCAGCGAAACCTTTGAAGTCGACAACGGAAAACTGGGGGTCGGAACCACCGGCTATGTCTATTTTGCCGATTTTGACCGCACCCGACCCAGAACCAGAAAATGCAAAATCATTGTGATCGGAGAATAGGAGAGAGAATCATGCCAAAAGCCCAGTCCCCATTTTTAATTGTAAATCCCAAATCCTATCTGTACGGAGCCAAGAGCTTAGAACTTGCCAAAGCGGCGGATCAGGTGGCGGCTGACACCGGCCTTCCGATTTATTTTACCTGTCCCTATGCGGATATCCGTATGATCCGGGAGGCGACAAAACACATCATCGTGTGCGCCCAGTCCATGGATCCCCTGGCTCCGGGACGGGGTATGGGTCATGTGCTCCCGGAATCTCTGAAAGAGGCCGGAGCAGATGCATTGTTTTTGAATCATGCAGAAAATCCAAAGACCGTCAGTGACCTGTATGCCACCATTAAGCGCGCCAAAGAGCTGGATATGATCACCGTAGTCTGTGCCGATTCCACGGTAGAGGCAAAAGCAGTGGCGTGTATGGATCCGGATATTGTTTTGGCGGAGCCAACAGATTTGATCGGTACCGGAAAGGTGGCAGATGATTCTTATACCATCGAGACGGTAAAAGCATTGCGTGAGATCAATCCCAACGTACTTGTAATGATCGCTTCCGGAGTAAGCACAGCGGAAGACTGCTACCATGTGGTGAAATTAGGTGCCGACGGAACCGGGGCTACTTCCGGCATTTTAAATGCGCCCTCCCCGGCAGTCCGTGTGCGGGAGATGGCAGAGGCCATCGTGCGGGCAAAAAAAGAAGAAAAATAGTTATTTTCAGGAATACACATTTGTGAAAATGCGAATGTTCCACAAGGCCGGCCTGCACCAGAAGGCACATGAAAAACAGCTGTTGGTTAGTGACAACAGCGACAAAAAATAATTCAGGATTGTCATTTAAAAAAAATTGTGCTACAATCACGCTATATGTGGTTGCAGCACAATTTTTTTGCCCTTTGGCAAAATCAAAAACGCGGCGACAACTTTAAGAAACTGTGGAATATCGGAGAGACACATGATTTGGGAGACATTCGGTGCAGAGGAGACCTTTGCGCTTGGCAAACGAATCGGGGAAACCATACTTCCCGGAACCGTGATTGCTCTGGAAGGCGATCTGGGCGTGGGAAAGACTGTTTTTACCCAGGGAGTGGCGAAAGGGCTTGGGATATCGGAGTCGGTCAGCAGTCCAACCTTCACGATCGTGCAGGTGTATGAAGGAGGACGCCTTCCTTTCTATCACTTTGACGTATATCGGATCAGTGATGTGGAAGAGATGGAGGAGATCGGATACGAAGACTGCTTCTATGCAGAGGGTGTCTGCCTGGTTGAGTGGGCGAATCTGATACAGGAATTGATTCCCGAAGACGGCTGCCTTGTAAAGATCGAGAAAGATCTTCAGAAAGGCTTTGATTATCGCAGGATTACAGTAGAAGGATTGGAGGTGCCACAGATCTGATGAAGGTTCTGGCTTTGGACAGTTCGGGGCTGGTGGCTTCGGTTGCTCTTTTGGAAGACGGAGTTATGGGAGGCACGCTGCTGGCGGAGTATACTGTGAATTATAAAAAGACCCATTCACAGACACTGCTCCCCATGCTCGACGAAATTGTAAAAATGACAGAGCTTTCTCTTGATACGGTGGATGCCATCGCAGTGTCGGCAGGACCAGGTTCATTCACAGGACTTCGGATTGGATCTGCTACGGCGAAAGGACTGGGCCTTGCACTGGACAAACCGCTGGTGGCGGTGCCCACCCTGGACGCCCTTGCCTATAATCTGTGCGGAACCCAAAGTCTGATCTGTCCTTTGATGGATGCGAGGAGAGAGCAGGTCTATACGGGAATCTATGAGTTTCAAAACAGGCGCCTGGTGCGGCTTGCACCCCCTATGGCAGTTGGCATTGGGGAGATTGCAGAGCAGCTTTGCGCCATGAAAAGGGATGTGATCTTTTTAGGGGACGGGGTCCCCGTATACGGTCACAGACTGACGGAAATCCTGCTGGCTGAACTTTTGCAGGCAGGAGCAGAACACCAGTTCGCACCGGCTCATCTGAACAGACAGAGGGCCGGCAGCGTGGGTGCCCTGGCACTTCAGTATATCCGGGAAGGAAAGACGCAGACCGCGGCAGAACACCGTCCGGAATATCTGAGGCTGTCTCAGGCAGAGAGAGAACGTGCCGAAAAAGAGCGGGATCAGTAGATACGGATCCCGGAAGGGGAATGTGATGATACGCAGAATGCAGCACACAGACATTCCCGGCGCAGCAGAGCTGGAGAGGCTGTATTTTTCCATGCCCTGGTCCCGGAAACAATTGACAGAAAGCCTTGAGAATCCGGCCTATCTGTTCCTCGTCATGGAGGAAAATGATAAGATAGCAGGATATGCCGGACTTCTTCGGATCATGGATGAAGGAGACGTGACCAATATTGTGATCGAAGAATCATATCGGGGCAGAGGACTGGGCAGAAAACTTACCGCCGCTCTTCTGGAAGAAGGACAAAAATGTGGGATACGGGAATTCACGCTGGAAGTCAGAGTCAGTAATCTTCCGGCAATCCACATTTATGAAAGTCTGGGTTTCACAAAAGAAGGACTGCGCAGAAACTTTTACGAAAAGCCGTCAGAAGACGCATGGATTATGTGGAAAAGAGATGGCAGTGGTTCCCTATTTCTTTGAATCCAAGGGCAATATATAATCTCCACGTAGGCAGAAAGGAATAGCCGAAAGACACGAGGAGGATCAGGATATGCAAAAATACACAGATTCGGAGAAAAGAACTTTGGAGAAAGTCGTCTGCAATCGTTGCGGACGGGAACTGAAACTGGAAAATGGAATCGTGCAGGAAGGTGTATTCTCAGGGGATGCCCGCTGGGGTTATTTCTCCCGCAGAGACGGTGAGCGTCACCAGTTTGACCTGTGTGAGGCGTGCTATGAGCGTCTTTTGAAAGAATTCTCCATTCCCGTCACGATCGAAGAAGAGACAGAACTTTTTTAAACAACAAAATAGTAAACAGCGAAAGCCCGAACAGCGCCCAGATTGGATTACAGACGTGGGACACGGCTGGAAGTCAATCTAGAGGCCGGGTGCTGAGAGGGCGGGAGCGGAACTAAAATAGGAGATCTTATGCTTGATATCTGCCTGTTGGGAAGCGGCGGCATGATGCCGCTTCCTTATCGATGGCTGACTTCCCTTATGGTGCGTTATAACGGGAGCAGCTTATTGATTGACTGCGGAGAAGGAACGCAGATTGCGGTCAAGGAGAAAGGGTGGAGTTTTAAGCCCATTGATGTAATCTGCTTTACGCATTATCACGGAGACCATATCAGCGGTCTTCCGGGACTTCTTCTGACTATGGGCAATGCGGAGCGCACCGAACCTCTGACTCTGATCGGTCCTAAGGGACTAGAACGGGTGGTGAATGCCCTTCGGGTAATCGCGCCGGAACTTCCCTTTCCGATCGAATTTAGGGAGATCAAAGAGGCGGAAGAGGAATTCGAACTGAATGGCTACCATCTGAAAGCATTTCGGGTCAATCACAACGTATTATGTTATGGATATACACTGGAACTTTCCCGGGCGGGAAAATTTCAGCTTGAAGAGGCGCTTCGGCTGGAGATTCCGAAGCAGTATTGGAGCCGTCTGCAAAAGGGCGAGACCATCGAGGCTGAGGGTCATGTATACACGCCGGATATGGTTCTTGGAAAACCGCGCAAAGGGATCAAACTCACCTACTGCACGGATACCAGGCCCACCAAATCCATTGTGGACAATGCAGCAGGATCAGACCTGTTTATCTGTGAAGGCATGTATGGCGAAAAGGACAAAGAGGCAAAAGCCAGAGAACACAAGCATATGACCTTTTACGAGGCGGCAAAGCTTGCAAAAGACGCCGGGGTAAAAGAACTCTGGCTTACCCATTACAGCCCTTCTCTGACCCATCCGGAAGAATATATGGAAGAGGTCAGAAAGATCTTTCCCATGTCTAAGGCAGGAAAAGATAAAAAGTCGGTGGAGCTGGATTTTGAAAAGGAAGACTGAAAATGGAAGCAGAAAAAGATGTATTGATTCTGGCGATCGAAAGCTCCTGTGACGAGACGGCCGCTGCAGTTGTGAAAAACGGCAGGGAAGTCTTGTCAAACGTCATATCCTCCCAGATTGCCTTGCATACCCTCTATGGCGGGGTAGTGCCGGAGATTGCGTCAAGAAAGCACATCGAAAAAATCAATGATGTGATCCAGGAGGCTTTAAAAAAAGCGATGGTATCCCTTGGGGATCTGGATGCAGTGGGAGTCACCTACGGCCCCGGGCTTGTAGGTGCGCTTTTGGTGGGAGTTGCAGAGGCCAAAGCCATCAGCTATGCAGCAGGACTGCCGTTGATCGGCGTTCACCATATTGAAGGTCATATTTCAGCAAATTATATCGAACATAAAGAATTAGAACCCCCGTTTGTCTGCCTGGTGGTGTCGGGCGGACACACCCATCTGGTGGTGGTCAAAGATTATGGTGTGTACGAGATTATCGGAAAAACCAGAGACGACGCGGCGGGAGAAGCATTTGACAAAGTGGCGCGTGCCATCGGTCTTGGCTATCCTGGCGGACCCAAGATCGACAAAGTATCCAAAGAAGGCAATCCGGATGCCATTCATTTTCCCCGGGCAAAAGTAGAGGATTCCCCCTATGATTTTAGCTTCAGCGGTGTGAAATCAGCGGTGTTGAACCACATCAACGGGTGCAGGATGAAAGGTGAAACGATCGTACAGGCGGACATTGCGGCTTCTTTTCAGAAAGCAGTCTGTGAAGTGCTGGTGTCCCATGCATTGGAGGCAGTCAGAGCCTATCAGATCCCGAAACTTGCTCTGGCAGGAGGCGTGGCTTCCAATTCGGAATTGCGTTTTATGATGAAAGAGGCATGCAGAAAAGAAGGGATTCCTCTGTATTATCCGTCGCCTGTTCTCTGCACGGATAACGCAGCGATGATCGGTGCTGCGGCGTATTTTGAATACAGAAGAGGAGTCAGACATGGGTTGGACCTGAATGCGGTCCCGAACCTGAAGCTGGGAGAACGATAGGAGAAGAATATGAAGAAGAAATCACGTTGCGTGGCGATTGTATTGGCAGGCGGTCGCGGTAGGCGTATGGGAACAACACTGGCAAAACAATATCTTCTGATTCCCGACAAGCCGGTGATCTATTACGCGATGAAAGTGTTTGAAGACTCCAGAGTGATCGATGAAGTGATTCTTGTGGTGGGAAAAGGTCACATTCCCTATTGCCGCAAGGAGATTGTGGAGAAATATCAGTTTCGGAAAGTAAAGGCTATTGTGGAAGGCGGTAAAGAACGTTATCATTCCGTGTGGCAGGCCCTTCGGATTCTGGAAAGAGAGAATATGCAAAGGGGCTATGTATTCATCCATGACGGAACCAGGCCCTTTATTGATGAGGAGATTTTGGAGAGAGCCTATCGGGAGGTCTGCAAAAGTGGTGCCTGCGTGGTTGGCATGCCGGTAAAGGATACGATCAAGATTGCAGATGAAAAGGGCTGTATTGACACAACGCCCAAGCGCAGTCTGGTCTGGCAGATCCAGACGCCCCAGGTGTTTGCCGCCAATCTGATCATTCCTGCATACAAAGAAGTGATTGCAAAGGAAAAGGAACTGCTCGCCCAGGGAATCCAGATCACAGATGACGCCATGGTGGTGGAAAATGTCTGCGGATGTGCGATCCGGCTGGTGGAAGGTTCCTATGAAAATATGAAAATTACCACCCCGGAAGACCTAGAAATCGCGGAATTATTCGTCGCAGAGCGAACCCGAATAAAAAAAGTGAAAAAAATTGAAAGAAGTAGTTGACAAGAACTGACCTTTCTGCTAGAATATCACATGTCGCTTATGGAGAGATATCGAAGTGGTCATAACGAGGCGGTCTTGAAAACCGTTTGTCCGTAAGGGCGCGTGGGTTCGAATCCCACTCTCTCCGTTCCACTCGAGAGAGTGTGGTTCTTTAAATAAAATAGTCTGTTTTAGAACAGGCACCTTGGAGAAATACCCAAGTGGCTGAAGGGGCTCCCCTGGAAAGGGAGTAGGTCGTTAGTAGCGGCGCGAGGGTTCAAATCCCTCTTTCTCCGTTTCTTTCTTGCAAAAAAGTGAATGTCAAAAAACTTGAAAAAAGTGGAAAAAAGATGTTGACAAAACAAGAAAGATCTGATAAGATATTCAAGTCGCCGCGAGAACGGCGGCAGGAACATGAACCTTGATAATTAAATAGTGCTTTTAGAAAGTCTTCGAAAATTCTTTAATAAATTTTTGAGAACTGCTTTTGAAAGAAAGCAACCTAAAACAGTAACGGATAGAACAGCCAAGTGTTGTTCTGAACG